>PDWI01001144.1_pt1 | contig 42985 bp, 35 predicted proteins | sample 1430891 | NCBI WGS metagenome assembly PDWI01 (sample SAMN01162508, study PRJNA174530) | Oral metagenome, whole genome shotgun sequencing project. | biome: Marine environment; feature: Marine mammal; material: Swab sample of the gingival sulcus; isolation source: swab sample of gingival sulcus... | reverse complement strand
GGCTGATTCCTGTTGAGTTGCTATGCCTGTATTTTAAAAAAAGTGTAAACTATGTCCTTAGGTTATTTTGTAAACCATGTTATCAGGTTGTACATCCCCTAACCCCTCTTTACAAAAGAGGGGAATTTGTAAAGCATGTCCTTGGGTTAAAGTGTAAACCATGTAGTTAAGTTTTGCAGAGCTTCCGTTATTTTATGATTTAAGTTTTAGTCGGGTTAGATTGTCGCTAACCCGATTTTGCATTCAAGCGATAAATTATTTGCTCAGAATGACGGTGCCTTTTTGTGAGATTGGTTAGATATCGATAATGCCTTGGGCTCTGCGGCGAACGTCATTAAGAGACCAATCGGCAAGTAGTTTGCCGTTTTCGAAAACGACTTGTAATTCGTTGCGGTGGTCACCCAAATTTTCTTCGCGAATGGTTTTGTAGCCGCCTTTTTCAGTTTTTACTAGGGCAAGTCGTCCGCGTTTTGAACGTTTGCCACTGTCGGTGATTGGGTCTTTGAAAACATCACGCCACTTGCCGTCGATGCAGGCATAGCTGGCTTTCATGGCAAAACGCATCGTGTCTCGGTTGAGTTTTTGTAATAACGCACCGCCCATGCCGAAAGTGACGTTGTCCGCTGAAATGTTATTGTTTTTTAATGTGCGTAAAATATTTTCTAAAGACTCCGCATTGATGCCATCACCTTGAATGACGCGAATATAGTTGGGCAATAATCGGTAGCCTTTGCTGTTGAGCTCGTAGCCAAATTTATCCATTAGGCGTTCGACGACTTCTAAAGTTGTGCGTACAGGGTCGCCAGAGTCAGGACGAATAACGACTGTACCACCATTGTTGATGACTTTGTCACGCAATTCCTCGCCCCAAATTTTATCAATAGCGTGCCATAAATCATAAGAGTCGGACACAACGGCAACTAACTTGTTTTCACCTGAGAAAGTATCTAACATATTTTCATAGGCTTCTTTTTCCTTGTCTTGTCCCCAAGCAGTCATGGTGGAATGCTCTGCGGCAGGAATTGAAAAGCCAGCCATTGCTTCGTTGTAGTAACTTCTAGCTAACGTCAGTGCTGGTACGGTATCCGTTCCCTTGAAATTGACTAAATGTGCCAATCCGCCAATGGCGGCACTTTCGTAAGAACTAACGCCTCTCGCACCAAAATCGTGTAATTTGAAATCAATGCTATCAGTGTTGTCAGCGGTAATATCTAAATATTTATAAATGACCTGACGGCAGTGCCAAGAAATCGTCGCTACCGTCATGGGGTACCAAACTGCACGTAAAATGGCCGTTTCCATATAACTGGTCAGCCAGCCACATTTCGGGTCGGTGTTAATCACTTGGCAAACGACATTTTGGGTAGGGATGATGTAGCCTTCTGGTACCGCTTGAATACGCAGAGGCAAATAACCATTGTGTTGATTGAGAATGTACTCCCAATTTTCGCGACAAAATGGCAGACCGTGTTGTGTGAGAATGTCTTCTGCCTCGTCAATATCGGCAGCAGTAATTGGTTTGCTTAAATAGTTTTTAAGAAAAATTTGTAGCCCGAAAAAAACACCGTTGGCATATTTCCCGCCTCGTGACTCGATGTAGCTAGAGACGTATTCAGTTTTTGGTGGGTATTGTAAATAATGAGAGGCTTTGTATGAGTCAATATTTAAAATAAGGTTGTGAGAAAAGTTCATAAACACTTACTCCTTAATAAAGGTTTTTATAATAAAAAAATGGTCGTCAAATAATTGACTTCTATCTAATGTGTTAAAGTCTAACCACACAGCTGTTTCTGCATCATCGGCGGCAGTCACTTTGGGTCTTTCAGGGAGGGTAGATAAATCAAAATAATAGCAATAGCTAATCACGCGTCCTCGACTGGAGCGTTTTGGATTGTCGAAAACTTGGTGGTTGACTAGGGATTGTTTTAAAACGGTTTTTGTGACATCTAGTTGCGTCTCTTCGCTCAATTCTCGCAAGCAAGCGTCAAATAGCGTTTCATCTTTTTCGACAAAACCACCAGGTAAAGCCAATAAGCCTTTGCCGGGCAGGTGTTTTCGCGTAATGAGTAAAATCTCATTGCCGTAGCGAACCAGTGCGTCTGTCGTCGTAAAGATAACGGGGTAGGGCGTGTTTGCCCATGAGGCTTTAAAGGCTTTGATATGCAAAAATTCGTCATGCAAGGCTTTGAATGTCTCGCTTTGAGAGAAACGACGCAGCCAGTCAATGGTTGTTTCTACCAAAATGTTGCTGGTAAATGCCGAAGCATCTACTTCAGAAAAATAACGATTTCGAACAGCAGTGGCATTAATGCCATCTAAGTTGCCGACTTCGATATACGCCCAATTAGGGAATAGTTTTAAGTAGTAAGTGGTTTCGTCCTTATCGTGGCCAACCAGTGCCACTGTTTTTGTGTCGTCATCTATCGTTGTTTCGATAGTTTGTGTAACAGCATCAACCCAAGCGTCATCGTCATAAGTATAGTCTTGTAAAGGACGTAAAATAATGCGAGATTTCAGTTCATTGGGTAAAGTGTTGCTAATCATCTCAGCTCGCTCTGAAAACGTAAAAGGGTTTCTCAAAGTGCGAGCAGAACCTGATGAGCCAACTAAAACAATCAATTGCTTGGCGTGCTTTAACGCTTCCTGAAACACAAATAAATGCCCAATATGAAAAGGCTGAAATCGTCCAATGAAAACGGCATAATCATAGTGTTTATTGTTCATTATTTATTGCCTGACTGTTTGCCTTGCTGATTGATAGAAATTCTTATTCTAACGGATATTGTTGGCTTTGCAATAAAACTATAGGAAACTCAGCAAAAACCACATTTCGGCAAAATACTGCGTCATGCGTTTCTCGTGCCACTTGCCTAACTCATTGTTATGTCAAGCGGTCACTGTGGCACCCGAAAAATATTCCATGGCTTGTCTTTTAGAGGAGCGATAGCGACGTGGCAATCCCCAACTACTCTGCACAGTAGCAGGAGACCGCCACGCTCGTTCCTCGCCCGCGGTGACGGCATGGTTGCCTCAGACAGTACAGTCACTAGTACAGCAGGATAGTGCTACACCGTGGTAATAATTAGGTGACTTGACTATAAGAGAAGGCAAACAAATAAAATCTTACTTTATCCGAAGCTTTGCCTGCGTTAGAATAAGCCCTTGTTTCATTCAAGCAATATTGGTATTTGGTACCGTCATTCTGACGTACTCAATCAATGACATACTTAACTAATACTTAAACTAAAAACGACAATAACGACAGATAATTAATTATGACAACAGTAACTCGATTTCCTCCCTCTCCAACAGGTGATTTACACATAGGCGGTGTTCGCACGGCTCTTTACAGCTGGTTGGTCGCCCGCCACGATAACGGTAAGTTTATTCTCCGCATTGAAGATACCGATACCGAACGTGAAAAACAAGATGCCGTTAAAGGCATTATCGAGGGCATGAATTGGTTGGGATTGACGTATGACGAAGGCCCAATTTTCCAAACTGACCGCTATGACCGCTATGCAGAAGTTGTGCAACAGCTACTTGCTGAGGATAAAGCGTATCCGTGTTACTGTAGTCGCGAAAGATTAGATGCATTGCGTGAACAGCAAATGCAAAATAAGGAAAAACCCAAATACGATGGTTGTTGTCGCGACAATCCTCAGGCGAAAATAGATGGTGAGGCGGCTGGCATTACGCCCGTCATTCGATTTAAGAATCCTCAAGAAGGCGATGTGGTTTGGCAAGATTTGGTGCACGGAGAATTGCGAATTGCCAACGCAGAATTGGATGACTTGATTATTCAGCGTCCGAATGGCTCGCCGACTTATAATTTTTGTGTGGTCGTAGATGATGTTGATATGGCGATGACGCACGTTATCCGAGGCGATGATCATATCAATAACACACCGAGACAAATCAATATTTTTAATGCCTTAGGTGCGACAGTGCCGAAATTTGGTCATGTAGGGATGATTTTGGGTGACGATGGCAAAAAATTGTCAAAACGTCACGGTGCGGCCAGTGTCTTACAATTCCGTGAAGCAGGTTATTTGCCAGCGGCAGTGTTAAATTATTTGGTCCGCTTGGGTTGGTCACACGGCGATCAGGAAGTTTTCTCCATCGATGAATTGATTGAGCTATTTGATATTAATGATGTCAATAAATCGGCCTCGACATTTAATACGGAGAAACTGAATTGGCTGAACCAGCAATATCTAAAATCACTGCCAGCAAGTGATTATGTGGACGATTTAGCTTACCAATATCAGCGTTTAGGTGTCGATACGCAAGGTGCGGATTTGACCGAAATTATTCCCTATTATGCTGAGCGAGCAAAGACCTTGGCAGAAATGGCCGAGCAAACCGTTTGGTTGTTCCAAGCACCTGAAGAATACCCAGCAAAAGCTGCAAAAAAAGCCTTTCACGCTGAAGCAGGTACTTATTTAGCTAGCATCAAAGATAAGTTGCTGAATTTGCCAAACTGGGAACAAGCAGCACTACATGATGTGGTTGAAAAAACGGTTGCTGAGTACGAAGTCGGTTTTGGTAAAATTGGTATGCCTTTGCGTTTGGCATTGACGGGTGGCAAACCAAGCCCGAATATTGACGAAATTATGTTGTTGCTCAAAAAAGACAAAACGCTTGCGGCTATCGATAAAGCAATTGCTTATTTGGCGGATAAAGCGTAGTTATTTTTTGAGGTTGAAAGATAAAATGTTGAGAGGCTAAGAGAGCTGCTATGAAAAGGCAAAGAAGTTTTTTAGTTAGTGCCAGTTTGGCTGTCGCCATGTTGTTAAACTTGACTGGTTGTGTCAGTAGTTCAGGCGGCTCTCTTTGGGATATTCAAAAGCCTAGCGTCTCTCTTATTTCGCTAACACCGAAAAAAGTCAGTCGGGGCGAGTTGGCGTTTGATGTGGGTTTGTTGGTGAAAAATCCTAATGCTTTGCCTTTGCCAATTAAAACTGTCAGTAGTGAATTGGCGTTAAACGGTATTTATTTTCTTTCTACGTCTGGTACGTCGAAAAAAGCCATTCCTGCTAACGCTTCGGGGAAAATGACACTATCCACGACGGTTGGACTGGATAAGGTTAAAAGCCTTGCTAAAACATTGAGAGGTCGTGATATACAGTACGATTTGTCTGGTGATGTTGGTGTTGGCGTATTAGGTCAGACAGTAGACTTTCCGTTTCACCAAGGCGGAAAAGTCAATGCTGCTCAGTTGGCGAAAAAATTAATTAAAATTAGTCTGAGAAACTAATACAGAATGACGGTACTAATTTGACATAAGTGGGCTTTATTTTTTGGTTATTGGTTATTATCATTCATTGCGATTTTTGACCGAGCCTCTTTCGACGAGGTGACAATCGACGACAATGCGGCGTGCAGGTTCTTGTGGGTTTTCAATACGCGTTAGTAATGCTTTAATCGTCTCGCGTGCCATTCTTTTGACAGGTTGGCGAATCGTTGTCAAGTTGTATGCAGGCCATGCGGCGACAGGGGTGTCATCATAGCCAACGACAGAAATATCTTCTGGAATTTTTAAGCCTAACTCATAACGCAATACGTCCATGGCAGCAAATGCCATGTGATCATCAGATACAAAAATGGCATCTGGGCGTTGTTCTTTTGGTTTGTCGGCAAAAAGTTCTCGTGTGGCTTTTTGTGCGGTTTTGTAGTGGTAGTCGCCACAAGCCTTGGCGAATAGTTTCAATCCAGCTCTTTCGAGTGCGGCAATAAAGCCTGCCTCTCTGGCGGTTTGTGTTGATGAGGTTTTTCTGCCTGAAATATGGGCAATTTTTTTATGTCCCATTTTGGCTAAATACTCCCCGACTTGATAACCACCAACATAGCTGTCCGTGCCAACACTAGATAAATAGTTATGCTCTTGCCAGCGGTTAAACATAATTACCGGCACGTCTAATTCAACACAGCGTCGGGTTAACTTTGGTGTCATATTAACCGAAGCGACAATAACCCCGTCGGTTTGGTGATCCAATAATTCATCAACGATGGATTCGGTGGATTTGTCATCATTAAATTTGGCGACAAAAACCAGCAAATGATAGCCGTGTTTCTGTAGACCATAAGAGAGTTTTTCGATAACTTTGGGGTAAAATTGATTCTCGGAATAAGCAACGACCAAGCCAATCACGCGACTGCGTCCCGTAATAAGTGAACGAGCGAGAATGTTGGGGCGATAACCTAATTCATTGGCAGCTTTTTCAACTTTCTCGCGCATGGCTTGGGAAACGCTAGCACCTGGTGTGAACACTCTGGAAACAGCCGATTGGCTAACGCCAGCCAATTTGGCAACCTGGTTGGAGGTGACTTTTTTTGTGGCTGGTTTCCGTGTTTCGAGTGCTTTCATTGCTGGTCTTTTAGTAATGTGTCCGTTATGTTATTCGACAGTGACCGATTTAGCGAGGTTTCTCGGTTGATCAACGTCATGCCCCAAAGTCAGTGCGGTATAGTAAGACAGTAGCTGCATAGGGATAACGTACAGTAACGGACTGACAACAGGATGAACCTCAGGCATGACCAATTGTTGCGTCGTTGCATTGTTATCACAAGTCTTTTGATCTGCAAGTAAAACGACTTGGGCTTTTCTGGCGATGACTTCTTGCATGTTAGACAATGATTTTTCCATGACTTCATCGTTAGGGCATAAACAAATAACGGGAACATACTCGTCAATTAAAGCAATTGTGCCGTGTTTCATTTCCCCAGAGGCAAAACCTTCGGCGTGAATGTAGCTGATTTCTTTCAGTTTTAGTGCGGACTCTAATGCGATTGGATAATTGCGTCCACGACCTAAAAACAAGACATCATCTGCAGAAGCGATACTGTGAGCAATAGTTTGCACTTTTTCAACGTCGTCAATGCTTGCTTGAATTTGTTCAGGTAACGCCAATAAGGCTTTGACGATTTCTTGTTCTTCCTCAAGGGACAAAGTGCCTCTTTCTCTACCTAGCCAAATAGCAAAACATAAAATAACAAAAGCTTGGGCTAAAAAGGCTTTAGTCGATGCAACACCAATTTCTGTACCTGCGTGAATGAGTAGTAAGTCTTGGCTTTCTCGTGCCATACTTGAGCTGGCGACGTTGACAACGGATAAAATGTGTTGATTGTCGGCTTTAGCTCGGCGTAGTGCTGCCAAGGTGTCTGCTGTTTCACCAGACTGGGAAACAGCGACAAAGACGCCGTTTTTGTTAGGGACTAAATCGCGGTAGCGGTATTCAGAGGCAACGTCAATGTCAACATTGAGTCTGGCTAGTTTTTCAATCCAATAACGCCCAAGCATGCCAGCGTGATAAGCCGTGCCACAAGCAATAAAGGCAATGCGGTCAACTTCCTGAGGATTAAATGAAATCGGTAGAGGTTTTACCGTCATTCTGTCGCAGTCAATGTAATGCTCAATTAATCGATTGATAACCTTTGGTTGTTCGTGAATTTCTTTGAGCATGAAGTGTGAGAATTTGCCTTTGTCAGTTTCATCAGCGGTTAAGCCTGTGGCAACTAGTGGACGCTCTGTGATTTCATTATTTTTATCATAAATAGTGACGCTGTCAGCGGTTAAAATAGCAATGTCGCCTTCTTCCAGATAGCGAACATTTTCAGTCATAGGTGCGAGTGCGAGTGCATCAGAACCTGCATACATTTCGCCATCACCTTCGCCAATAATGAGGGGGCTGCCTAAACGTGCTGCAAACAAAGTATCTGGTGCTGACTCTATCATCACGGCGACGGCATAAGCACCTTCTAGCTGTTTAATGCTGGAGAAAAAAGCTTCTTGAGCAGATAAGCCAGTGTCTAATTGGCTTTGGATAAGGTGAGCGATGACTTCGGTATCTGTTTGCGTATTAAAAACAAAACCCTCGTCTACCAGTTTTTTCTTTAGCTCTTGCCAGTTTTCGATAATACCGTTGTGAACGACTGAAACGGTTCTTGATTTGTGTGGGTGGGCGTTTGCTTCAGTTGGTTCTCCGTGGGTTGCCCAGCGGATATGACCAATGCCGATATTGCCTTTGACAGGCGCGTCGGATAAGACATTTTGTAGTGCGGCTATTTTTCCTTTGGCTCGTCGACGAGAAAATTCGAATTTTCCCTCTCTTTCGCGACGAACGGCGATGCCAGCACTATCGTAACCACGATACTCCATTCGTCTTAAGCTGTCGGTTAAAAAAGGGACAACGTCACGCTTTGCTACCATGCCAATAATTCCACACATAATATCCTTCTCTCTAAAGCTAAAAATAATAAGCAATTATACCTTAAAATAGAGTAATCAGTACAGTATAGCGAAATAACTTAACAATTGTTACGGCGTTATGCCGTCTCGCCGTACTACGGGGTACTGTCTTCGACGGCAAGCCTTATACCAATGATTAATTTATTCCGCTACAATAGTAGGGTTTTGCTTGCGGTTGTCATCTAATTGTAAAAATTAAGCCCTGAGACGCATGCAATGCGACTCTACGAGATGTGGCATTTATCTATTGTCAATATCGGTAGTGTCAGAAATTACTGCTTACAACGCAAGATACTTTGCTTCCACAGTCGTAGGGTGTGTCATCACGCACCGCCTGAACCCAATTACTAACAAGCAATAAGGCAAATAACCAAACAAACTAGACTAATTAGACATTAAGAAAAACGAAATGTTCATCTATCGGTGCGTCACGACGCACCCTACGATTATTATCCAGCGTCGTCTTAAGTCCAAGGCTAAAAACAAGCAAGCCCAAGTCGTGTAGATACCATTAAGAAATACAAGTTTAATTTATTCCGATTTAGTACCGTCATTCTGTGGTGTTGGAAATTACTGTTTGCAACGCAAGATACTTTCTTCCACGGCTTGTAACACTTCTTTGCGAGTAAAGCTCTTACGCCACGCTAGTGCGATTTGGCGTTTGGGGACAAGTGGCGTGAATGGGCGAATGACAATATTTTCGTCATCTGGCAAAGCCATTTTTGGGAAAATGGACAGTCCGAGTCCGCCTGCTACCATCATGCGAATGGTTGCTAGTGAGCCGCCTTGGATAATGTTTTCTTGTGTATTGATGTTTTTGTTACTAGTGGTTGTCAGGCAAGTTGGGCAAGCCTGTAGTACTTGGTCACGGAAGCAATTGCCACTGCCCAGTAAAAAGATACGCTGATTCACCAAGTGCTGTTCATCAATAGTCTTATGAACGGTGAGTGGATGGTCTTTGGGCATGATGACATAAAATTCTTCTTCGAAGATAGGCTTGACTTCAAATAAGCTAGAGTCTTCGATGGGCAAAGAAAGTAGGGCGATGTCAAGAGAGCCATCTTTAAGTTGTTTGATGAGCTCTCCTGTGAAATTTTCTTCAATATACAGGCTAATGTCTGGTGCTTGTTGTTGTAAATCAGGAATGATTTTCGGGAGCAAATAAGGACAAATGGTGTAAATCGCCCCTAATTTTACTTCGCCAGAAAGCGGTTTTTGTGCCTCTTCGGCAATCGAGCGAATAATGTCCGTGCTCATTAAGGTGTTTCTAGCGGCTTCAATAATTCGCAAACCTGCTGGTGTGGGAATCACTTTATTTGAAAGACGTTCAAAAATGGGAACGCCTAGCTCATCCTCTAATTTTTTGATACCGATAGATAATGTCGGTTGGCTAACGAAAACACTTTGTGCCGCTCGCCCGAAATGCTGTTCTTTTGCCAAGGCAACGATATATTTTAGCTCTGTAATGGTCATAATTATTTTTATTGTTTATAACAAATCGTAACAAAACAGACTAAATGTAATCCAGTTAGTTTGGAGGTTTGTTACTTTTTATCATTTTGATAGATAATCATTCCAGAAAAAAGCAAATCAGGAATAATTTTGCCCTTGTGACATAATACCTCAGCATCGCCGCCAGTAAAACCCACTGCAAAACTCAGTCTTAGCTTTTTTTCGATGCGTTCAATGCTTTTTTCGATGAGATTTTGATAGCCAAAATAAATTCCTGCACCAATACACGTCGCTGTGTCGTTGCCGAGTAACTGTTCTGGTTTTTCAATCTGTGGAAGTCCTGCTTTTTCTTCAAGAAGTTGTTTGGATAGTCCAAGACCAGGCAAAATCATGCCGCCAATGTGTTTGTCGGTAAAAAAATCTAAAGTAATGGCTGTTCCGCAAGACACAACACAAAAGTTTTTTTGAAATTCTTTTTGGGCTGCTAATAAATTGAGAAAACGATCGCAGCCAAATTGTGAACTATCTTTGTAGTTGATAGCCAGCTGTGCTGTGTTAGTGTGCACTTTTAGTACCGTCATTCTGTGTTTTTCTGCCAATTTTTTAATGGCAAAAAAGCTTTGCTGTGCCTGTTCAGAGCGTCCTAAGGTGACGACTAACTGTGTCGCTGACGAAGATAGTGTCTCTAATAATGGTGATAAATGCTGATGCGTTGTGGCGGCGATTTGAAAAGGCTGTTGTGCTGCCGTGTATTTAATTCGGGTGTTGCCGATGTCAATCAAGTATTGCATGCTAAATTAACCGTATGCGTTGTTGTGAGGTGAGCGTTGTGATGCGACCAGCTTGTTGAACTAATAACTCTCCCTGTTCGTTGATGCCCATGCCAATGCCGATAGTTTCTTCATCGGTATTATTATCAAAGGCAATAAATGTTTGGTTGGCGAGCATGTCGTAGGGGTGGTAGATTTCTGGGCTAACTTGCGGTGCTTGGATAAAAGTTTCCCATGCTTCAAACAGTGCGTTTCCCAAACAAATCACCGCAGACTGTTTGTCCATCAATAAAGACAAATGAGCAACAGGGTAATCGGCTTTGGGTGCGTGTTTTAACGGGGCTAAATTCATGCCAACGCCTGTGACAATCTTATTGTGTTTGCCAATACTGCTTTCAACTAAAATTCCTGCACATTTCCCCAACTGGTTATGTTGATTTTTGACGTATAAATCATTGGGCCATTTGATAAAAGGCTTGTCTTGACTGATGGTTTTTATCGTTTGGGCGAGCGTGATGGCGACTTGCACGGGCCATGCGTTAACATTGATACCGCAGGGTAGGGCAGTGGACAGAGAAAAGAGTAAGCTTTCGCCTTCATCGACCCACTTTTGCTGGCGACGACCACGTCCGTTGTGCTGAATGTCGGCACTAACGAGTTGGTTTATGGCTTGTTGGCTGTCCATGAGGTAGCTATTGGTTGAGTCAATTTGGTCAAAATGACGGTACGATAATTGGGGGTTGAGAGAAATAGGCATAAAATTAACTTTCTTTTTTACTCAGTGATAAAAAAATCATTTTATTGTATAGTGGCTTTTTTTCCAACTATAGTGATATGAATTAATTCGCTATATTACATGAATAGAGGTTAGGGTAATGAATAAAGATTGGATTGCTCCGTCAATTTTATCAGCAGATTTTGCTCGTTTAGGCGAAGAGGTAGAGAACGTTTTAACGGCAGGTGCGGATGTTGTGCATTTTGATGTGATGGATAATCACTATGTGCCAAACTTAACATTTGGACCAACGATTTGTGAAGCCTTACGTCGTTATGGCATTACGGCACCTATTGATGTGCATTTGATGGTTAGTCCTGTTGACGATTTAATTAAGCAATTTGCCGATGCAGGGGCGAGCTATATTACTTTTCACCCAGAAGCCTCTGCTCATGTCGATAGAAGTTTGCAATTGATTAAATCGCTAGGTTGTAAAGCAGGTTTGGTACTCAATCCAGCAACGTCTTTGTCCGTGTTGGATTATACGTTGGATAATTTGGATATGGTGTTGCTGATGTCGGTTAACCCTGGCTTTGGTGGGCAGTCTTTTATTCCGCACACTTTAGACAAAATTCGAGCAACGCGTCAGCGAATTGCAGAGAGTGGTAAGGATATTCGATTAGAAGTTGATGGTGGAATTAAAATTAACAACATCGCTGAAGTGAAAGCGGCTGGTGCAGATACCTTTGTTGCAGGCTCGGCGATTTTTAATGAGAGCGACTACAAGGCCGTGATTGATGAGATGCGTGCAGAATTGGCTAAATCATAATTTGTCGCCAGGTTGTGAGTAAAAAAATTCCCAATGACTGAAAGCCATTGGGAATTTTTAGATTATAGCTTTAAACCACAGAATGACGGTACTAATTTAGAGTTTTTCATCAATATCTTAAATTATCACCTTAAATCATCTTGGAAATTATCTTAGCCTTTTAAATTATTCGATAAGAATTGTTTAACGCGTTCTGATTTGGTTTCGTTAAAGAACTCATCAGGCGTGCCCATTTCTTCAATTTGTCCTTGATGCAGGAAAACAATTTTATCGGAAACTTCGCGGGCAAAAGCCAATTCGTGCGTGACGATAATCATGGTAGAGCCTTCATTGGCAATATCTCTCATGATTTTAAGTACGTCACCAACAAGTTCTGGGTCTAGTGCAGAAGTTGGTTCGTCAAAGAGTAAAACTTCTGGCTCCATGGCTAAAGCACGGGCAATAGCAACACGTTGTTGTTGTCCGCCAGATAACTGTATTGGGTGATTGTCTTTTTTCTCCCACATGCCAACTTTTTTCAGTAGTTTTTCTGCACGCTGGTGAGCTTCGTCTTTGGAGATGCCCAAAACTTGTATCGGTGCTTCTACCATGTTTTCCATAATCGTTAAGTGCGACCAAAGATTAAAGCTTTGGAAAACCATTGATAGTTTGGCACGAAAATAAGCCAGTTGTTTTCTATCGGCTGGTTCTCTACCTGCTCGCGTTTGCTTGAACTTTAGTGTGTCACCATTGAGTGTGATGTCGCCTTGTTCAGGGCGTTCTAATAAATTGATACAACGCAGAAAAGTGGATTTTCCCGAGCCAGATGAACCTAAAATGCTGATAACATCACCTTTGTGAGCAGATAGTGAAATCCCTTTTAGAACTTCTAATGCTCCAAATGATTTATGAATATCATTGGTTTCCAGTACAATCGGTGATGAATTTGTCGTATTGTCTTTCGTCATGTGTTATCTTTCTCTTAAAAAAATATAGTGCTTAAATATTGAATAGTTTGGCAGGCATTCTATCATATTTTTAAGTAGGTTGTATTAACAAAGTTGATGATAGACATGAATACAAAAAAATTATTATTAGATTTATTATCTCGTCCTTCTGTGACGCCGAATGACGCAGGCTGCATGGACGTGATTGGTGACTATTTACAAGCACATGGCTTTAGTGTGGAAGTAGTTACCTTTGGCAAGGTGAAAAACTTTTGGGCAAGACACGGTGCCAAAGCACCATTAACTGTTTTTGCAGGGCATACGGATGTTGTGCCTGTTGGTGATGAAAAGTCTTGGGATAGCCCACCTTTTGAGCCCACCGAACGCGATGGCTATTTATTCGCTCGTGGAGCAGCTGATATGAAAAGTGGCGTGGCAGCGATGTGTGTGGCGGCAGTTGAATTTGTCAAAGCTAACCCTGACTACAACGGTTCTGTTGCTATCATGCTAACTTCAGATGAGGAAGGCCCTGCTCAAGAAGGCATTCGCCAATTTATGCCTTATTTAGTCGATAAAGGGGTTGAGATGGATTATGCCGTATTTACTGAGCCGTCTTCGGTTGAAGTGCTAGGGGATATGATTAAAAACGGTCGACGTGGGTCGATGCACGCTTATTTGAAAATCTTGGGTAAACAAGGTCACGTGGCCTATCCCGATAATGCGGCTAACCCAATTCATGCTTTGGGTTCTATCATTACAAATTTGTCTCGTGAAGTTTGGTGTGAAGGCAATGATAGTTTCCCGGCGACATCAAAACAAATTTGGTCTATGAGTGGCGGAGCAGGAGCTGATAATGTAATTCCTGGTGAGGCGACATTGGGATTTAATTTCCGATTTTCTACGGAATTGACTTCGGAAATGATTGAGCAGCGTGTTGAGGAGATTGTTAAAACAGCACTGGAAAATGAGTTTCAAGAAACAGGTAAAAAATACCAATACGAACTGTCTTATAAAGTCAGTGGTGAACCTTTTTTGACGCGTGAGGGCGAGTTGGTGAATGCCATGCGTGATGCTTGTACAGAGATTTTGGGTGTGACGCCAGTTCTTTCAACCAGTGGTGGAACGAGTGATGCACGTTTTGTTGCACCATTCGGTGTGCAGGTGGTTGAGTTTGGACCAGTGAACAAAACCATCCATCAAGTCAATGAAAGTGTCAAAGTCAGTGATTTAGAACCTTTGACGCAAACCTATCAACGTTTACTAGAAAAATTACATGGCTGAGGTTGTTTCAACTCAACAGAAAAAAATTGCCATTGTGATTCCAGCCGCAGGGTTTGGCAAACGCTTGGGTAGCGAGATTGCCAAACAATTTATTGAGGTTGGTGGGAAAAGTATTTTGGCTCACACGATTGAAAATTTTCAAACGTGGGCAAAAAAATACCAATATAGTACCGTCATTCTGGTTGCACTATCCGAAGGTGTAAAGTTACCCAAAGATATCGTGGGTGATAATGTGTTTCCCTGTTTGGGCGGCAAAGAGCGTGCGGATTCTGTGGCGAATGCCTTGATGGCACTTGAGCAATTTGAGGGCTTGGACAATATTGATTGGGTCATGGTGCATGACGCAGCTCGTCCTTTGGTGGCTGTTGAGGATATTGAAAAGCTTTATCAGGCGGTAAAAGAGGATGATGTTGGCGGCATTTTGGCTGAAAAAGTGACGTCAACAGTCAAGCGAGTTAAAAATCAGCAAATTGTCGAAACGGTCTGTCGTGAAGATTTGTGGCTGGCTCAAACGCCACAATGTTTTCGCTTTGCGTTGCTCAAGCAGTCTTTGCATGGTGATTGCAGTCAGCTCACCGATGAAGCGTCGGGGATTGAGGCAATGGGGCTGTCTGCAAAAATCATTGAAGGCAGTCGCGAAAATATTAAAATCACAACGCCAGAAGATTTGGATTATTTTATCAATAAAATTCAACAGATAGAGAGTCAGTCATGATAAGAATTGGACATGGTTACGATGTGCATACATTTACGGCAGGTGACCACTTAATGATAGGTGGGGTAAAAATCCCTCATGATAAAAGCTTTGCCGCTCACTCTGATGGCGATGTTTTATTGCATGCTATTTGCGATGCTTTATTGGGGGCTTTGGCGTTGGGGGATATTGGCAAACACTTCCCCGACACTGCGGCAGAATTCGAAAATATCGACAGCCGCATTTTACTGCGAAAAGTTTTTGATAGTGTCAAAGCAAGTGGCTATCGAATTGGTAATATTGATGCGACTGTGATTGCTCAAGCACCCAAGTTACGCCCTTATATTGACGATATGCGAACCGTTATTGCCACAGATTTGCAAACTGAAATTGATTGTATTAATGTCAAGGCAACCACTACAGAAAAACTAGGTTTTGAAGGGAGAAAGGAAGGGATTTCCGCCCATGCGGTTTGTTTGCTGACGAAAATGGTTCTGTGACCGTTCTATAGGCTCTACAAAAATATTGAGCTATGTATGCTGTTCATATTACCCGCTTGACTTGCTGTGTTTTGATTTTTTTGAAGTATTGCTATAGCGAATAACTTAACAATTGTTGCGGCGTTATGCCGTCTCGCCATACTGCGTGTGCTGTATTTGACGGCAAGCCTTTTGTAATATTAATCTATAATTTATACCTCTATTACTGGTCTGCTACTCGAAAAGTACAGTTTTAGTGCGTTATAGTCAGGCCAAAATTTTTCCGTTACAGCATCGCCTTACCGTATTGTAATACTGCTTTCGTCGATGTGCCTTGTACCAAAAAAAATTTGTCACGACTATATATAAAACTTTATTGGCAGAATAGAAGACTATTAAATTGACAACTGACCGATAGTCATTTATTATCGAGAATGATTTTTATTATCCTTGTTTGTGCAAGGATATTATTTTACCATATTTAATGACCGACTGTCAGTCAGTTGCTAAATGTTCAACTCAGTAAGGAATAGCAATGAAAAAAATTAACAACCTCAATAGAAAGAATAAATTCTTTTATCTACTTATTAGTACCAATATTTGTGCGTTTAGTGCTTATGCGGATAACCCAAATCTAGTTAGTCCAATCAAAAATGCCACACGATTAGAATCTGTTACCGTTACGGCTAGGAGATATGATGAAGATATAAAAAATGTACCTTTCAGTGTGACACGATTAAACCGTGGCAATACTGATAGCGCCAGTGCTAACGATGATATCGGTGACATGGCACGAGAAGTAAGTAATTTGACACTAACCGAGCCAGGAGGTACTTATAGCAATACATTTTTATTGCGTGGTGTTGGTTCGTTACAGCCAATGGCTTCTGATGATTCAGGTGTGACCGTTTATGAAGCAGGTGTGCCTAAGTCTATTATTAGCGCACCTGTTGATTTATTTGATGCTGATCGCGTAGAAATTATGCGTGGACCACAAGGCACGTTATTTGGACGGAATAGTCAAGGTGGGGCAATTCAGGTAGTGCCTAATTTACCTGAATTTAAAGATTCATTCACTTTAGGGACTGGCTTTGGCAACCTCAATCAACGCACAGGCTATTTGATTGCTAATAAAGTTTTTTCTAATAATGTCGCTGGGCGGATTGCTGTACGTCATGGTCAGCATGATGGAACGATAAAAAATATCGTTACAGGTGACGATAATGGTCAGAAAAGTGACACAAGTGTGCGTGCGTCTCTGCGTTGGTTTGCGAGTAATAGTACCGAAGTGAATTTCAGTGCTTGGACACACCGTAAATTTAATGACTCACCTCGTGCTATTTTACGTAATAATCCTAAGTTTCCGCAAGTAGCTATTGCTCCCAATAATAATGTTAAATGGCAGGATAAGGGTACTCGTGTGGAAATCACGCATGAGAGAGAAGGTATGGAGTTGACCTCTCTAACTAGTTTTGAAAGTTCGCATGCCTATCAAGATATGGATTTTACTGATGGGTTGATTTTTAGTGCAATGACACCAGCACCTGCCAAAGTTTTCAATATGCCTTATGGTGACTTCTCTGCCATGAATCACGATGAAAAACGTTGGCAGCAAGAATTTCGCCTAAATAATGGTGAAAGCAGTGATTTGCGTTGGCAGGTTGGTGCTAATTTATTCTACAGTCAATTTGATAATAGTACGACTTCACAAGCAAAAAATAGGCCCTATTTATGGCTAAACGGTAAACAGGAAAATCGTATTAAAACATTTAGTGCTTCGTTGTTTGGTGAGGTGGATGTGCCGATTAGTGACAGTTTGCGTTTGAATGCAGGAGCTAGACTTGGTCATGAACGCAAAAAAGCTAACTATCACTTCGTAGGTAATGGTCATCCAGCAGTGGTATCAGATTATGTTTATCAATCGAATAAACGCGATACTTTAATGAGTGGCCGTTTAGGATTGAGTGCTGAATTAACACCGGAAACAACATGGTATGGTAATGTTGCTTACGGTACGACTGCTGGTGGCTATCCATTGTATTCAATGACTCTTGCACGCGGAAAACCTGTTGTTGATTATCCTAAATCTAGCAGCTGGACTTATGAAACTGGGGCGAAATGGCGAAGTGCTGATGATAAAACTTCACTCAATGTGGGATTTTTCTATAACGATGTCAGAGATGGTCACTTGATTTTTTTCGATCGTGTCTTGGGTAATTTAAACACTGTCGTTGAAAATTATCGTACTTATGGTGCTGAATTGGAGGGGTATTGGAAGCTTAGTCCAGAATGGTCATTAAGTGGTAATGTCGCTTATACGCATGGTAAATTACATGAGGTTGCGGCGAATGACAGAAGTGGGGCGAAAAATGGTAATCGGTTAGCTAATGTGCCCACCGTTTCAGCAAGTGCAAGCCTGAGCTATCAGCAAGCACGAGGTCTGTTTGCAGACGTTACATGGCAATATATCGGTAAGCGTGCGGCTGATTTGAAAAATAGTTTTGATTTGTCTGCTTATTCATTGCTGAATGCTAAAATTGGTTATGGTAAAGATAATTGGAAGGTTTATGTCTTTGGACGCAATCTTACTGATGAACAATCGGAGATAGCAGGGCAAAGTTGGCGTAATAATGTGCAATCGGTGCGTTTGGGTGAGCCACGTTTGCTTGGTGTTGGTTTTGAAGCGAAGTGGTAAGTCTAATGACGACTTTTAACGATAATATTGTACTGCAATATGATGACCATATTGCTCGGGTTGTTCCTGGTTACGCTTTAATGACTGCGGTGACTGTGGCTTATTGCCAAACGCATTGCCCTGATTACGCACGTATTTTAGTTGTTGGTGCTGGCACGGGGCATGAGCTTGAGAAGCTTTGTCAGGCCAACCCAACATGGAGTTTTGTTGCAGTTGAGCCTGCATTGGCAATGCTTAGGCAAGCTCAACAACGCTGTCAAGATTACGAATCTCGTATTGATTGGCATCATGGTGTTTTGGATACGTTGGGGGAAGAAAGTAAGGTTGCGTGTTTTGATGTGGGCGTATGTCTGTTAGTTATTCACTTTTTAGAAAATGAAGATAAGCGTCAATTTTTACAATCACTTGCTAAACTTATCGTGCCGATGGGTATTTTACTGCTATCACAGCGTCTTTTATTTAATGATGAACCGTTCTTGGATAGTGAAATTGCTTATGCTTTGGCTTGTGGTCATCCACTGGACATGCAAGATACATTGCGACAGCGTTTGTTAGATTTGTCCGCTCTCAGTGAAACTGAAGCGTTAAAGCTATATCGACAGTGTAATTTTGCAGTCGAACAAACTTTAGTTAAAGTTCTCAGCTATCAATTGACGGCTTTACAGGTGGCAGTGTGAATAATCTTAAAAAGTTACAGTTGACTGTCCTCATTAATTATACTGCAGTTGGCGTGATACTTGGTTTTGTGCAGGGTGGGATTGCTCCCATATTGCGACAGCAAGGGACACCGCTGACATCCATGGTATGGGTTTTTGCTCTGTATTTGCCATTTGGTTTGGCATTCTTGTGGGCACCGCTTTTGGAGCGTTTTAAGGCTAATTACTCTTATCGGCAGCAAATTTTTATCGGGCAAATTTTAGCTTGTTTATTGTTACTGGTGATGGCGGTTGTCAGTGGTTATAGTGCTAGTCTTTCTTTTTTATGGGGATTAGCCTTATTACTCAACGTTTTGATTGCGAGTTTGGATCTGGCTTTAGATGGTCTGTCAAGTTTAAGCTGTTCTAAAGCGTCGCGTCCCAGTGTCGCTAGTGCCAAAGTAGCAGGTATTTCCTTGGGTGCATTAGTAGGTGGTGGTGTATTGGTTGCACGTTTTTCTCAACTCCATTGGTCAGGTGTGTTTATTTCGGTGGTGATAATTTTCCTGATTGCTATGCCTTTCGTTCACTTACTACAAGAGCCTGAACAAAAAAATCATCAGCACTGCGGATGGGGGGTGAGCGTTTGCTGGAGGGATAGTGAGTTTCGCACTAAATTGTGGCGAATTGCACTGTTGTCATGTTGTTTGATGGCACTGTTTAATCTTAACCGTCTATTATTGGTCGAAATGGGTGTGCCGTTGAAAACGATTGGTATGTATCTTGGTACGTTAACGCCATTGGGATCTTTGTTGTTGGCGTTGTTATTGCCACTAGTTTTACAATGTTTCTCATATCGCGTTGTGTTTTTGTTTGTCAGTGTCGTATTGCTAATTAGTGTCGGCATGCTAATTGTCTTTATCATTAGGCAAAACCTAGTGGCTGCATTGGTACTGTCGATAACTATTGGTTGCCTATGTTCAGGGATTTTAGTGATTATTGGTAGCACAATTCTCGATTGGGCAAAAAGTGGGCAAAGTGCCACTGATTATGCTTTGTTGTATGGCTTGGGGCGTTTGTGTGCGACTTTACTGTTGATTGGTCTGCCAATATTAATTACGATTATCGGTTGGCCCTTGTATTATACGTTGATGTCCGGGTTATTTATGCTAGCGATGTATGTTTGCTTGCAAAAAATGTAGAGTGTGGTGTGTTATAATCAGCTCTTTTACTATTTAAACACTGATGAAGACACGCCAGCAAAAAACGCCAGAAGCACGCCGTGCTGATATTTTATGTGCATCTGAGCGGCTTTTTTTAGAAAAGGGTATTAATGCGACACGAATTGAGGATATTGCTAAAGCGGCAGATATTGGCAAAGGCACACTTTATCTTTACTTTAGAAATAAAGAAGATATTTTAGTGGGACTTGGGCAAGTATTTCTAAATTATTTTATTGAGCGTATAGAATACCATCGCAGTTTGTGCTTAAAAGATGGTCTTTGCGTACAGGTTCATGCTTGGCTAAATGGCTGTCTCGATGCTTTATACGATAAGGCAGATTTACACCATCTTGTTTTCCATTCTGGAGGTCATCAACCTGTTAAACATCATCATGCCAACCCTGCGGTAAAAATTTTGCAAAATATACTTGATGAACACAAACAGGTGGATACTGCGTTTCGTGCGGCAATCATATTTAATATTGTTCATGGCGGTATGGAGTTTGCTTTTTCTCAGAAGCCAGTTATGACACGCAGTGAGTTGTCTTTAAAGTTAATTGAGCAAATTGATTGGGCAATCAAATAAGGAAAATAGGTTGGGTTTTCATTGGTGTTTTGCCATTTTATTTCTTTCAAGCAGTAGGTGTTGGATTCTTTGACATGGGTTACACAATAAAAACCTTGATTAGCCTTGTTATTGCGGTAATCGGTGGTACAATAACCCGTCTCTCGTTTGGGCGTTGCTTAGATGTGGGATAACTTTTTTAACATTTACATAATTTAACAAAGGTTTAAATATTATGATTACAACTGAAAAGAAAGCTGAAATTATTAAAGAGTTCGGCAAAACTGCAACAGATACTGGTTCTCCAGAAGTTCAAGTTGCTTTATTAACTGCTCGTATCAACGATTTACAAGAGCATTTCCAATCACACAAGAAAGATCACCACTCACGTCGTGGTTTGTTGTCATTGGTTAACTCACGTCGCAACCACCTAGATTACTTGAAGAAGAAAGATTTAGAACGCTATAAGGCGTTGATTGCAAAATTGGGATTACGTCGTTAATTACCAAAATATAAAGGGGCTTTTGCCCCTTTATTGTTTTTTATCCCTGTCATTTTGGGTTGAGCTTTGTTTGATTTTTTTAACAAGTTCTAAAAAATGAAATTTGATGTCGTGTGAGTTCCCTGTCTTTAACTCTTTATGAGTGAAATAAGACTTAAAGAGAGTGAATTTACACGCTAGTTTTAAAAATAGCTTTATAGGAGTAAATTTATGAATAAGATTACACAAACTTTCCAATATGGAAAACATAATGTCACAATAGAAACAGGTGAAATTGCACGTCAAGCTGGCGGTGCGGTAATGATTGATGTTGATGGTACATCGTTATTAGTTACAGCTGTTGCGAAAAAAGAAACAGAAGAGGGGCGTGATTTTTTCCCTTTGACAGTTAACTATCAAGAAAAAACTTATGCAGCAGGTAAAATCCCTGGTGGTTTTTTCCGTCGCGAAGGTCGTCCATCAGAAGAAGAGACTTTGATTGCGAGATTGATTGACCGACCAATTCGTCCGTTGTTCCCAGAAGGGTTTACTAACGAAGTTCAAGTTATCGTTACTGTCGTTTCTATTAATCCAGAAGTATCACCTGAAATTCCTGCGATTATTGGTTCATCTGCGGCACTTGCCTTGTCGGGTACGCCTTTCGATGGTCCTTTAGGTGCGGCTAAAGTCGGTTACAAAGATGGTGAGTATTTGCTTAACCCATCAATTAAAGAATTAGAAACTTCTGATTTGGAGTTGATTGTAGCTGGTACAAAAGATGCTGTTTTGATGGTTGAATCTGAAGCAAATTTGTTATCTGAAGAAGTGATGCTAGGTGCAGTTGTTTACGGTCACGAAGCATTACAAGTAGCTATTTCAGCCATCGATGAGTTAGTTGAAAAAGTTGGTGTTGAGAAATGGGATTGGACTGCACCTGAAAAAGATACTGAATTACAATCAGAGATTAAGCGTTTAGCGTTTGATGACTTTACGTCTGCTTATCAAATTTCTGAGAAATTAAAACGTTATGACCGCGTTCATGAAATTACGGATAAAGTGGTTGCCGAATTAATTGGCGAAGCACTAGAAAATGGCGATGAGCCACGTTGGGATGAAAAGGTTATTCGTGAGTACGCACATGATTTAGAAAAAGTCATTGTTCGTCAACGTATTTTAGACGGGCAGCCGCGTATTGATGGTCGTGATACAAAAACAGTTCGTCCAATTTATGTTAGAACTGATGTATTGCCTCGCACACACGGTTCTGCGTTATTTACTCGTGGCGAAACGCAGGCTTTGGTTGTTGCAACTTTAGGAACGGCTCGTGATGCTCAGATTATTGATGCATTGACTGGTGAACGTAAGGACTCTTTCTTATTCCACTACAATTTCCCGCCGTTCTCAGTGGGTGAAACTGGTTTTGTTGGTTCTCCAAAACGTCGTGAAATTGGACATGGCCGTTTGGCAAAACGTGGTGTTTTGGCGGTTATGCCTAGCATTGAAGAGTTCCCATATACAGTTCGTGTCGTTTCTGAAATTACAGAATCGAATGGTTCTAGCTCGATGGCTTCAGTTTGTGGTTCTAGTTTGGCGTTGATGGACGCTGGTGTGCCTGTAAAAGCACCTGTTGCAGGCATTGCGATGGGATTGATTAAAGACGCTGATAAATTTGCCGTTTTAACAGATATTCTAGGTGATGAGGATCATTTGGGTGATATGGACTTTAAGGTTGCTGGTAGCGAAGAAGGTATTACTGCACTACAAATGGATATCAAAATTCAAGGTATCACTAAAGAAATTATGGAAATTGCTTTGGAGCAAGCCAAAGAAGCACGTATTCATATCTTAGGTGAAATGGCAAAAGTGGTTTCAGAGCCTAATGCTGATGTTTCAGAATATGCACCGCGTTATGTCACGATGAGTATTAACTCTGACAAAATCAAAGATGTTATCGGTAAAGGTGGCGCGACAATTCGTCAAATTACTGAGGATACAGGTGCAACAGTTGATATCGAGAATGACGGTAAGATAACGATTGCAGCCGTTGATAAGGATCAAGCAGAAGCTGCAATGAATATGATTAAAGATATTACAGCAGAGCCGGAGGTTGGAAAAATTTACGATGGTATTGTTGCAAAAATCATGGACTTTGGGGCTTTTGTTACCTTTATGCCTGGTAAAGATGGTTTAGTACACATTTCTCAATTAAAAGATGCTCGTGTAGAAAATACGGCTGATGTTGTGAAAGAAGGTGAGAAAGTTCGCGTTAAGTTGTTAGAAATTGATCGACAAGGTAAAAATCGCCTAACGATGAAACCTTCTGAGTTAGATGAGTAATTTGGATAATGGTTGTGCTAAATTAGTGTGGCTGTTGAATGAAATTAATCAGTTAAATTGATTTTTAACTACTTGTAAAAACGGCGTTTGAGTGTATAATCAAATGCCGTTTACTTTTACAGTATTTTAGTATTTTAAATGTACTGTATGTTATTTTGGAGAGTTGGCTGAGTGGTCGAAAGCGCACGCCTGGAAAGTGTGTATACGTTTATAGCGTATCGAGGGTTCGAATCCCTCACTCTCCGCCATTTTAGATTGCATTAAAAACCGCTTATTTAAGGCGGTTTTTCTGTTTCTGATTATTCGTTTGACTTTTGCCTTACCCAGTTTGAAAGTTAGATTAATTAGTCATAAAATATTTGAAATATGAACAATTAGACTGTAGTACTTTAACGGTATTGGTATCGGCGTAATCTGTTTTCAATCGTTTAAAATAGGTTCTAAATTGGTCATTTTTTATTTGTTTGAACAAGTCTTCATCATATTCGTCTTGTCTGCCTTGCCATTGGTAGTATTTTCCTTGTTCAGCACTGGCGAGTTGGAAAAGGATAATGGCTTTTTGTTCTCTGTCTTTGGTCAGTGCTAGAGCTTTTTTATAATAACTAATCGCATTGTCAAAAGTATCCCCATCTATCAATGTTTCCCATCGATACCAGCCACTACCATAATAGTAACTTGGCTTTTGTTGTTTTTTATAAAAACCATATCGCCAGTCGTGACCATTAGAAAAATTATCGATAAATAATTGTCTGAAATAGCCTAGCTTTGATGTGTTGTATATCATATTACCGATAAGCTGATTGGCTTGTCCTGCTCTTTCATTGTCACCTTTGGCGATGGCTTGGAGTTTGACTAATATTTCTGCTAACTCAATTTTATTCATTAGCGGTTCATTTTTGATAAAATCAAAATTTCGGATAAATATCGGTAACGTCATTGTGTGTGAAATACTGGCGTTGAAATGCTCTTTTCGGTTTTGCCCAAAAACAGCATTAGAAATACTGTTAAAACGGTCGTATTTTTCTAATTCTGTATAGGTGGTTTTTATTGTTTTGCCGTTTTCATAGTATTCATAAGTAGTCGGTACAATGCCATCGGTATTGTTGATAAGTCTATAATATCGTAGTGCTTTGGCGAAATTTCCGTTACGCATGGCATTATCGCCATATAGTAAATTAAACAAAGAATCCGGCGAGGGAATATTTATATTTCGCATTAAAACTTTTTTTTCAAAAGGATTTTTTCCGGTTTTTTGATAAAAAACATCAACTGACTTGGTCAGCTCATTATCCTGTACCGCTAGTAAATCAGAAAGCTTATTTTGCATTAAGAATGACTTGCCTAAATCGCCCTGAATAAAATAACGGTTTGCCAAAATATCAATAACAAATTCCGTTGTGTTTGTGGTTTCTTTATAGTCATTTTTATTCGTTTTCCAGTTAAAAAAATTAGCGTATTGCTTCATGAGATGTTCTTCGAATGCTGTATCAATCACAGGTTGTGTGACAATATCATTCAGCATTTTCAATGTGCTGATTTGTTGTTGATAAGCAGGGTTATCGGTTTTAATTTTGCTTAGTCTCTGGATTGATAATTGATATTTTTGTTGCAAGAAATCTAAATAAGCCAGTGAAATTCCCCAAAAGGCCTTGTCATCAGCTGTTTGATAAAGTTTTTCACTGATGGCTCTGTCTTTCTCCAATTGTTGCACAAATTGTGAATTGTGATCACTATCTATTAACGGTAGGCGATTATTTTTTTGTTTACTGTTATCATAAGGATACTTTTCTAAAAAATGCCATTCCAACTGGTTAATCGCCCGTGCTTGCAGTACCTTTAACACTTCCGAATTAGGATTGAGCGCATAAATTTTCTCCATCATCGGTAGTTGATTATTAAACGATTGATATGCCAATAAGAAATACACCATCGCTTTTTCTTTATCATTTTTTGTTTTTGCTAACAATTTATTAAAGTCGTTATCGGTGCTAAATCGCATTGAATTAAATGCACTGTCTTTATGTTTCTTTGTGTGTAAAAAGACTTGGAAAAATAAATAGTTTGCCTTATCTTTTTGTCCCAAACCATTCAATGCCCCTGCGTATTGGTCAAGTGCTAAGTAATAGGGTGCGGTTTTTAAGAAATCCAATGGCTCAACATATTCCTCAAACGCTTTTACTGCTTCTTCAAATTTTAAATTGTAATGATGAAAGCGAACCAGTTGATAGCCGTAACGCAACTTAATGTGGTTGTTTCTGGTTTTGTTGTACCATTTAGTTAAATCCGCCACTGTTTTGTCGTAGTTCAGGTTTACAACCGTTTTTGCCTCTCTCCAATCATTTTTGGTGATGATGTGCATATAGGGTTGTAAATACTTGGCTTCAATCAAGTAAGCGATACCATCATAGTAATCATAGACAAAGTTGTAACCTAAATCTTTTATTCCCCATTTGTCTAATTTCCCATTTCTTAACCAGCCCTTTAAGTCATCGATGGTTGCCTTATAAACAATATTTTTAGTTTGCTCAGCAGTGAGCTTGTTATCAAAATAGGCTTTCCAGTCGTCAATATTTTCATCGGGAATGCTGATTTTTTCATTGTGATAGAATGATGGACCAGACTCATACAAAAAAGGGGTAAATGTCTTATCGGTAATAATATCCTGAGCAAATAAATTGAAATAAATATCATCTGGGTCACTATCACCACAAGCAAGTACCTGTTGTGATAAAGATAGACTTAATAGTAAAGATAGTAGTTGTTTTTTCATGGTTTTTCTTTCTCATAAATCTTAATGCCATTTGGGTCGTAAACACTCCAAATGCTACCTTTATAGGCTTTAAAAAAGCCATTATCCAGCATTTTTATATCATCGTATTTTGCTGGTACAATTTCCTTTTGTCGTGTGAGATTTAATACACCAGCACCATCATTGCTACTGACAAAAAGGTATTGTTGTTCTTTTTCAGTAAAGCCATTCAGCAGCTCGTTATACTGAAATTTAATGGCGATTTTTCCTGTCTCTTTGCTTAAAAAACCAACATTGAATGAATTGGCTTTAGAAATAGCGAGCAGGTTATCTGGTAGTAATGATCTGTTAACACTTTTGAAAATAGTGAAGCTTGGCTCTGTAATGACATTGCCTTTTAAATCCATTACGCCCCAATCGCTTATTTTACCAAATCCCCAAAATGCTCTTTTTCTAAATAATAATTTGTCATTAGAAAGGTATCGCATGCTTGCATAATCAAAATCTAATAGGGTATTCTTCTTGTTATCAATTAATCCCCAGTTTTTACCTTTTTTCATTGCAAGGACATTATCAGTCACAATAAACCCAGATTCGTACTTGGCTAGATTTATTTTGTTACCTGCTAAATCCATTCTGCCTTTGTCATAATTGTTTAATTCATAAAAAAACATTGGGTGAGAGTACCAAAGTCTTTTATAAATGGCAGGAATAATCATTTTCCCATTGGTATCGTAAACCCCTTTTCCTTTTTCGCCGATGACCTTAATAAACTCTGTGTGACGGGTATTGCTAGTGCTATTTGTATCATTAGTAGCATCTATTTGGTCGATGTAACTATATTTAACAGGGACAATTTCTTTTCCCTCTTTGTCAAATAAACCATACAATTTACCTTTTCTAACTTCTAGAAAATTTTTGAATTTATAATGACCTTCGATACTATCGTAGTCTTGGTTGGGGAACAATTCTTTAAATTCTCTATTAACAATCTTTTTTTTCCTATTGAGTTGCAATTCAAGCAGGTCTGTCGTTTTATCTACCAAATCGATATCTTGATATTTTGGTGGGATAATTTCTGTTAAATTTTTACCTAAAATACCTTCTCTGTTATCTAATCTAATGATGGCGATATCTTTGGAAAACGCAGTATAGTTTTTGATATCATCATATTGTGCTTTTAGAACAATTTTGCCATTTTTATCCATTAAACCCCATAAGCGTTGCTGAGTTTTAAAGGCGATATATCCCATATCTAAAACTCTAAGTGCATTATAAATACACGGTACAACCTCTCGGCCATTGAGGTCAATGAAACCTTTCTTGTAATCTTTTTCTACTTCAGCCAAATTAAACTGGTTGAATTTTTCGATAGAGGAATATCTCCCAACTGGGACAAGGACTTTATTAGTGATTGTGTCAATTAAAGTGTATTTTCCATAGCCTTTCTCTTCGATTTTTCTATCTTTATAGGTGATGTTGTCTTCAACTTCAACGTTATTGCCTTGATGGTCAACAAAATAATCCTTCCAATGCTCATCTTGCAGTTTCAATAAGTTATCATTATAAGCACCTATAAATTTGTGTTTTTTCTTTGTTTCTAGCAATATTTTTCCTGCTTTATTAATCAAGATAACCTGACTGTTTTTTTCGATAATAATGACATCATCAAATACTGCTATAATCGAGCCATCAATCAAAGGACTAATCAGTTGTCCCTTTTTATCCATCACGCCGCTTTGATTATCCTTATACACTACGAAATAATCATTGATGGCGTCAATCTCATCGTAAGGCAAATAAACTGTTGCCTGTGCTGTTGAGAATAAACTGAACAACAAAGTGCTGGCTAATAATTTTTTTATTTTTGTGTTCATTTTATTCTCCTGCCTTGTTGATTTTCTCATTAGTGTATAGAGCCTTACCCGTTGAGATATCATATATTGCCCAATACATTTTTTGTTCAATGAGATAATGGATGATAACTAGGTCGACTTTGCTATCATAATTATAGCCTCTAAATGCTTTTTTAAGTTTGAAAGGGGTGATTTGTTGTCCTTGTGCATTAAATAATGCGATTTTGTCTTTTTGGGTAACTTCAATAATCGTTTTTCCTGGCATTAAACTGGTATATTGGGTTGGTAGTACCTCGTTACCGTCGGTATCAAATGAGCCATACAGCCCTGTCTTTTTATCTTTTACGACAATACTGCCCATCCAAGAGATAATATTTGTGATTTTGGTATCAGATAGTTGACTAATTGGCTGCGAATAGATGTCTATCAGCTGCCATTTGTCACCGCTATAGGCAATGCCCCGTGGCTCTGAACCTGGATGCCCGTCTAGCCATTCTACTTTGTTATATTTTGCTTCTACTTCAATTTTTCCATTAAAATCAATAACGCCGTATTTGTTGTCTTTTTTGAATAATAAGTTTTTATTTGTCCAGCTATCAAGTCCGTCATAAATTGGCTTAATCAACTCTTTGCCATCTGGGGTGATAAAACCATATTTTCCATTTTTAGTGACAACAATATTACCGTTGTAGCAATCTGCACAGCAATCTCTTTTAATATCATCATATTGGTCTAATTTCGTTAGAATTTTGTTGGAGTTGTTGATATCCGCAAGATACATTTTTCCATTATTTTTTACGGCAAAATTATCCTTGCCAACAAAGTACACTTTGTCATATCCACTACCAATTTCTACCCCATCACTCGCTAGAATGTGCCATTTTTTATCGGCATTTTGTTGAATGTCGTATCCATTCGAATGGTAAGTCCTATCGGGAATATATTTTATTGGTACGACAAGTTCCCCTTTTGTATTGATTCGCCCAGACAGATTTCCTTGTCTAACGCTCGTAGTCGTCTCTTGGTTAAAGTAACCAATATCATCATAAGTTGGTGCCAGAACCATTTCCCCTTTGAGATTAAATAAACCAATTTTATTGTCTTTTTCTACGGTAATTAAATCCTGTCCTACAAAGTCTTTATTTTTGTATCCGAAAGGCACAACAGTTTGATGTGTTTTTCCATTAATGACAGAAAAATCCCCTTTTTTACGTACTGATATAAAATCACCTCGTAACTGCTCTACCTTATCATAAGCAACCTTACCAACTTGTTTTGTCTTTGTATTAAAGAAGTGCCAACGTCCTTCTATGCGAACCCAGACCGTATTGTTGAGAAGTACTTTGATTTCATCAAAACCTAATGGTGTAATGATTTCCCCTTGATGATTGGCTAACAGATAGCGTGAGTTTTTATATAGGATAAAGTAATTGTTTTGAAAGCTGATTTCCTCATAATCAATAGGAATAATTGTCTTGAATGCATTATCTACTACACCCCAACGATCATTGATGAGGATTTTATTTCTGTTATTTTTGCTATTTCTATCTATAGCATCGTATTCAAAAGGAACGATAACTTCCCCTTTTTTATTAAGCAATCCAGTTTTGTTATCTTTTGCTGCAATTACAAGCCCATCATCATAAAAATAGCCCATGTGATCATATACTGCATCAATTACGCTATTACCTTGCTTGTCTATGAATCCCAATTTGCCCTCTTTATTAACGCGAATAAGCCCCGTTTTTTCGATAAAACTGATACTAACTCGATCGTAATCCAAATAGATTGGTTTATCCGTTGCAAATGACGACAATGGCCAAAGTAATATAGCCATGCAGAGCAAGTGTTTGTAAGTTAGTTTCATAATGATAATTCTCTCTCGCCAATAAATCGTGAATCTAAATGATAGTAGATAATGTCGTATTGTCCTATTTTTTGATTGAGGAAATTAACGACTTGTTGTAATTGCTGTGGTGAGATTTCTTCCACTTTTATACGAAACCCCTTATTTAAAAATGAGCCAAAATAAAAACCATCTTGCAGTATCTCTACCTCATTGTCTCCAGTTTTATAAAAAGACTGCTTAAATTTTTCATTCATTAAACTGTGTTTGTTTAAGGCGTTGATTAGTCTGTGTTTGCCTAAATGATTGGTGACAATGCCCCAAGAATAAATGGGTAAGGCAACGGTTATGTCTTTAATTGGATAATCGTCAATGTCCTTGAGATAGTTTTTGAGTAATGCGACATCTAAAATCGAATTTTTATCACTATTTTTTAGTGGTGATGAAGTGGAATAACACATTAGAAAAACTTTGCTGACTGGGGGAATGCCTGTTTTGTCTTTGAATTTAACTTGATGCAATCGCAGGGTGATGGAGATTTCTTTTCCTGTGGTTTTCTGTAATTTTTTTAAAAATTTAAAATAGTCATCACGAGTACCAGCAGTCCAATCGCAATCAATTTGGATTTCATCAACAGTGTTTAATTTAAAACGTTGACTCTTTTTTTCAATGGTGCTGGCAATTTTTTGAGCTAATTGGTTGATTTCTTTGTCCGTAATGTATAAGAAAGTTCGATTGGTAATAAATACGACAGGGACAATTTTTTTATCAGTGACAAAGCTTTCTCGCTTGATCGCTGATGCCAAAGATTGAAATTTTCCAGCTCGCTTGTCCACATCAAAATAGCGAACATAAAGTTTATCGTTACTGTGCTGGAGTGCGGTTTTTTCGGCTGTATTTAAGGTTAAATTCGTTCGCCAGTAGTAAAAGGAATAAGGGTGGTTTTCTTTCTCGCAAGCAAATAAAAACAGCAGACAAAAGAGATAGGGTAATCGCCATTTTAAAAAAATGTTAGTGATTTTTTCATAGTAGAATTTCTTTGTTAGGTAATTTCAATTTACAAAAGCATAATTTAAGAAATAACTTAAATTCTAACGCAGTTTGTTTTTTCTTACTATACAGTGTGGGGAAAAACCGTACATGGTTTTATGAAAATTAATAAACTTATTTAACTATAAGCGGTTTTGGTACCGTCATTCTGAGGTTAGGGTTGTCGTTAATATTTCAAGTTCTTTATTAGTGGTTCTTTATTGGTGCTTTTTTGGTTATAATAATTGGTTTTATAAACGCTAGGATATTGAGATAATTCCATGAAAGTTGCCATTCAAACACAAGTTGAAAAAGCCATTGAAGCTTTGGTTAAACAAGCTATTTTTACACCTGATGCCGCAGAAGTTACTGTTCATATTGAACGTACTAAGGATCCACTACATGGTGATTTTGCCTGTAATACTGCCATGCAATTGGCGAGAACGCTGAAGAAAAATCCGCGTGAAATCGCGGCAGCTTTGGTTGAAGTCTTGGAAAAAGACAGCTTGTTTGATGCCGTTGAAATTGCGGGGCCTGGATTTATTAATTTCCGTCTATCGCAATCGCGTTACAATGATTTGGTGACGGATATTCTCGCTAAAGGTCAGCAGTTTGGAACTCTGGCTTGTGATGAAAATTCGCCTAAGGTTTTGTTGGAGTTTGTCTCTGCGAACCCGACTGGACCGCTACACGTAGGTCATGGTCGTGGTGCGGCTTACGGTGCGACTTTGGCAAATGTTTTGCGAGCTGCTGGGCAGAACGTTGATTGCGAGTACTATGTTAATGATGCTGGTCGTCAAATGGATATTTTGGCATTGAGTGTTTACTTGCGTTATTTGGAGCTTTGTCAGCTTTCTTTCACTTATCCACAAAATGCTTATCAAGCGGACTATATCAAGGAAATTGCAACAGAAATTTTTACTCGAGATGGTGATAAATATCGCGTGGCAGAAACATTTTTTGCAGCCCTTCCGATTGATAATTATCGTCAATTTGTTGCGGATAATGCGAAATTGGCAGAAGAATTAAATATCTGTGAAACGCGTTTGTCTGATGCTGATAAAAAACGTATCGAAGCCATCAAAGAAGAACAAGCCGAACGCAAACAACAAAGTGAGCAATTTATCGATGAGTTGATTGCCCGTGCTAAAACACAGAACGACGGTTACGATATCTTTTTTGACGCGGCATTATCGGCAATTCGTGGCGATATTGAAGAGGACTTGCGTGAGTTTGGGGTTGAGTATCAGCGTTGGTATTCTGAAAAATCACTCTTTACGACAGGGAAAATTGCGGCGGCGATTAAGGTTTTAGAAGATAAAAATTATCTGTACGAAAAAAACGGTGCTATTTGGTTTCGCACCACGGATTTTGGGGATGAGAAAGACCGCGTGGTTCAGCGTGATAATGGGGCTTACACATACTTTGCCTCAGATATTGCCTACCACCACGATAAAATCGAACGCGGTTATGATCAGTTAGTGGATATTTTCGGTGCTGATCACCACGGCTATATGGCTAGGGTAAAAGCAGCGCTAACGGCATTTGGCCACGATGCCCAACGTTTGCGATTTGAATTGGTTCAATTTGCCGTTTTATACAAAGGGGGCGAGAAGCTTTCGATGTCAACGCGTTCGGGTAAATACGTGACTTTGCGTGATTTACGTCAAATGATTGGCAACTCGGCGGCGAGATTTTTCTACGTCATGAGAAAACCACAGCAACACATGGACTTTGATTTGGATATGGCAGTTGCGACAAATAAAGACAATCCGCTTTACTATATTCAATATGCTCATGCACGCATTGGTCGTTTGTTAAGAAAAGCTGAAGACAGCAACATTGCAACGTCAGGCGGTGCGGTCACTATTGAAAAATTGACCGGAGAACATGAGCAGGCGTTATTGAGGTTGTTGGAAAAATATACCGATGCGGTACAAACGGCTGCCAACGATTATGCACCTCATCAATTAATTCATTATTTAAAAGAATTGGCAACCGCTTTACACAGTTACTATGATGCGGGGAATGTGAAATTTTTAGATGAGGATGAATTGCAACTTTCTCGTTTTGCATTATTGAGAGCAACCAAACAAATATTGGCTAACGGCTTACAATTATCAGGTGTTGAAGCACCGGAGGTGATGTGAGTAAGATTCAGTTAAAGTTTATTGGTTCTTTAGTTTTATTGGTGTCAACAGCAGGTGTTTTATTAGCGATTGGTGGGCAACTCAACTTTTTGGGGAATAAGCGACCTGAGCAAGCACCTGTCGTTAAGGCACAAGATTCTGGTGAAAAAGCGAAGTATAGTTTCTATGATGAATTAAAACGACGCAAAACAGAAGTTGACCGGGTTCCTCGGATTGTTGGTAGTGAGACTCAGGTGAGTGGTTATGGTAGTCGTTCTGGAGATATTACTAATCCTCGGATACGCTACATGATTCAAGTGGGTGCTTTTTCTTACGTGAAGGATGCGAATTTAATTAAAGCAAGAGTACGAGCTTTGGGTTACCCCGTACAAATCAATAAATCACATAAATATTTGGTTCAGGTTGGGCCTTTTATTGGTAAAGAAAAAACTTATCGCATTGAGGGGCTGTTAAAGGATAAAGGCTTTCCGACTTTGGTTAGGCGTTTGAAGTAGTAATCATTGTATGATTTGACGATAAAAATAATAAACATCATAAAAATTTCAATTAAGGGTGAGATATGACAACGGCAATAAAAGCATTAGATAGATTAAGAGAAGGTAACCAACGTTTTGTTAACGGAGAATCGGTTCATCGAATTATGGATGAGTGTTCTCGTGCAAAAATGTTTTCTGCACAAAACCCTCGTGCAATTATTTTAGGTTGTTCTGATGCGCGTGTGCCAGCGGAAATGATATTCGACCAAGGGATTGGTGATTTGTTCGTTATTCGTGTGGCTGGAAATATCGTTGCACCTTCGTTGGTTGGTAGTATTGAATATGCCGTTAAGCAATTCGGTACGCCCCTTGTGGTTGTTTTGGGGCATTCTGACTGCGGTGCAGTAACGGCATGCGTTGAAGAATTACAAAGAGAAGGCGAGGGTGAACAACACAGTCCTAATTTGTACTCTATTGTTGAACGCATTCGCCCTGCTGTTCATACGCTGGCTGAAACACCACTGAGAGATGATAAGGAAGCTTTGGTACATCATGCAGTGAGAGCGAATGTTAGAGCATCAGTGGCTAACTTGCGCTACAGTTCGGTGGTTTTGGAAAAATACGTAGGCAATAATCAACTGCTCATCGTTGGGGCTGAATATAATCTAGAAACTGGAGAAGTGGATTTCTTTGAAAGTTTACCGAAAGCAGATGGTAGTGTCTCTTTAGCAGAATGACTTCAGTTTCGAAAATTTTTATAACTGTACGTCTTTGCGAGGAGCGATAGCGACGTGGCAATCTCCCACTACTGTGCAAAGTAGCAGGAGACCGCCACGCTCGTACCTCGCTCGCGGTGACGGTTGCTTTATCGCTGGGTATGGCTAGTGATCTACCCACCCTACATTTCTTTAACATCACAGAATGACGGTACCTTTTCTGTAAAAAATATTTAATCCGTTTTAAATCGTTTTCATTGGGCTGTTTTGTTATGATGCTCTTTTATTTTCAGTAAAAGTTTAGAGAAAAATTATGTTGCATCGTTTTATCGTTGGGTTATTCGTCACTATGTTTTGTATGAGTGCCTATGCGGAATCCTTTCAAAGTTGGAAAAAAAACTTCTATCAAAAAGCACAGTCAGCCGGCTTTTCAGAATTATTATTAGCAGAAATTGAATTGCTCACGCCGTACGAACGAGCAGTTCGCAGTGACAAAAATCAGGCAGAGTTTAAAAAGTTTTTATGGGATTACTTGAAAACGGCTGTTTCTGACTCTCGCATTGAAACAGGACAATTAAAATTTGCGGAAAATCAGAATTTATTTAAAGGAATTGAGAGGCTGACAGGCGTTCCTGCACAGATTATTGCTGCTATTTGGGGTGTTGAAACCAATTACGGAAGCTATACGGGCAAAGTGCCAGTTATGCGAGCAATGGCAAGTTTGGCACATGAAGGGCGTCGCCGTCGTTTTTTTGAAGCGGAAATGTTATCGGCATTAAAGCTGATGCAAAAGGGCGATATTCAAGATTTTTCAGTTCTGGGGTCGTGGGCTGGCGGACTGGGTATTGGTCAATTTATTCCTAGCAGTTATTTGCGTTATGGTTTGGACTATAACGGCGATGGGTACGTGAATTTGTGGCAGTTAGATGATGGCTTGGCATCAATTGGTAATTACCTGTCCAAGAAAGGTTGGCAAAGTGGTGCTAGTTGGGGGCAAGAAGTGACTTTGCCAAATAATTTTGACTATTTACAAGCCAATAAAAAAACGCGAAAAACGTTGTTGCAGTGGTATCAATTAGGCGTTAAAAGTATCAATGGTAAGCCGTTAATCACAAAACTTTCTGATGAGGCTGTTGAAGCACGTTTGTTTGTGCCAGCAGGCCAATATGGCCCTAAATTTTTGCTGTATAAAAACTTTGATGTGATTAAACGCTACAATAATTCAGACAGTTATGCTTTGGCGGTGAGTTTGTTATCAGAACGGATTGCTGGCAAGCCAGGTCTGTCGGCAAGTTGGCCAGATAATGCCAGAAAAATGACAAAAAATGATATTAAATTATTGCAAACTGCACTAAATTATTACGGTTTTGATGCGGGTAAGGTTGACGGTATTTTAGGTAGTGGTACGCGTCGTGCTGTACAGCAGTATCAATCGGCGAATGGTTTAGTCGCAGATGGTTTTGTCTCCATCGCATTGTACCGAAAATTGATTACAGAGCGTTAATGTATTTAGGTAAAAGATAATATTAAATTATCAATGAGCTGTAGGGTGTTGTTAGTGAAGTACGAGTGTAGTGCACCGTCAGCACTAAAAAAATAAATAAAATCAGAGGAAGGCGAAATGAGCAAGCAAGTTAGGGTTAATTTAGGTGATAATAGCTACACTATTTATATTGGCAGTGGGCTTTTGAGTAATGCAGCGTTAATCAATGAGCAAATCACCACACAACAAATTTGTATTGTAACGAATCAAGTTATTGCTGATTTATATTTACAGCCTTTGTGCGAAAGTTTACAAAAAGACACTCAGCAAGCTTCGGGAAATACTTCCCTTGATAACGCTAAAAATGCTGATAGGCAAATACTTACCGTCATTCTACCAGAGGGTGAACAGCATAAAAATCAATCTGCTTTGGATAAAATTCACGACACCTTAATTGAAAATAAGTTTTCTAGAGATTGTTTGTTGATTGCTTTGGGTGGTGGAATTGTTGGCGATATTACGGGCTTTGCCGCGGCTAGTTACCAACGCGGTGTGAGCTTTATGCAAATTCCCACGACTTTGTTAGCTCAGGTGGACTCTTCGGTTGGGGGGAAAACGGGGATTAATCACCGCTTGGGGAAAAATTTGATTGGTGCGTTTCATCAACCCAAGGCGGTATTCATTGATACGGATGTGTTAAAAACACTACCGCCTAGAGAAGTGGCAGCTGGTATGGCTGAAGTGATTAAATATGGGCTGATTAGAGATAAACAATTTTTATCTCGCCTAGATACGATACTTGACGATGCCATGGCGTTAAATGCGGATTTTATGGCAGAAATTATCCAGAGTTCTTGTCAGCATAAAGCCAATGTTGTCGAGAATGACGAAAAAGAAAAAGGCGAGCGTGCGACGCTGAATTTAGGTCATACCTTTGGTCATGCGGTTGAAGCGTTAACGCATTATAAAACTTATCTACACGGTGAAGCCGTTGCGATTGGCACGATGATGGCAGTGGAGCTTTCTCATTCCTTAGGGTGGCTCAGTGCAGAAGAAGTGAATTATGTAGAAAGCCTTTTCCAGCGTGCAAATTGCCCAATCGACTGTCGTAATACACCGGAAAAACTCACGGTAGAAGAAATTCGCAGTACGATGCAACGCGACAAAAAAGTGGCGGCAGGGAAATTGAAATTAATTTTGTTACGCGAGTTGGGGCAGGCAGAAATTCGCAACGATATTGATGAAGAATTAATTGCCTCGGCAATTTCCAAACGGTTATAAATAACCGAATAATGCAATCAAGGAAACTCTGCAAACTGTGCGTTTTACAGAGTTTTCTAAAATGTATCGACTGTATATTTTATCTTTGATGAAAAATGTTATACTGAGCCGCTACAATAACCAGAATAATTAACCACGGCTCAACACATTGTGTAGTGGCGTGGTAGAAAACGGAGTAAAATTATGAGTGAAGATATTCAAGATAAAATTCGTCAACAGTTGACGGAATACCCAGCAATTTTATATATGAAAGGTACGCCACAATTTCCTCAGTGTGGTTTTTCTAGTCGAGTGGTTGCCATTCTAAAGCGTATTGGTGAGCCTTTTGCCTACATCAATATTTTACAAGAGCCTGAAATTCGTCAGAATTTGCCTAAAGTTTCTGACTGGCCAACTTTCCCACAGTTATTTATCAATGGAGAATTAGTTGGTGGTTGTGACATTCTCGAAGAGATGGATGCAGATGGTGAATTAGCACCGTTATTTGAAGGTTTAAAATGGCCAGATGTCAATGAAGAGGCAGATGCCTAAATCATTTGAACTATCCACGCACCAACAACAAGTGTTATCGCACTTGGGGGTTGATGCGTGGTATTTGCAGTCATTATCTAGAGATGCTGGCGATGCTGCTTATCAACAAAATCAGGGTGAAATTGCTCGATTAGTTGAGGAAATGCAAGCTGATTTGGCCGTTGCCGATGAACATGGGCATTCGCCGATGGAGGTATTAGCAGGTCAGGCAGAAAATGTTAACGGATACGCTGGGCAATCAGTACTCTCCGAAAGTTACTCAGCTCATTTGTCTGAGAATAACGTAACTAACCATCCTATAAATTCCTCTACGGATTCTTACCAAAGCACCTCCATAGATGTAGCGGATAATGTGCTTCAAAGTGGGCAGGAAAACTCAGCCAGAATGACGGTACCAAATGCTGATTTTTCTAAAAATACTTCAGGAAAAACGCAAGGACTAGAGAGAATAAAAAATACGGCTGACGTTTTAGCCAATCAGCAAGGTGCTAAAAATACTTTGGCCCTTTCTAAGGCGGTGAGTTTAAATGCTAATTTAAATTTAGCTATTCCTGAAAATAAACAAATTCATTTCCCGGCATTGTCTGAAACGGTCGAAGCAAAATCTGAAGCTATTTTGTCAGCTCTACAAAAACGTAAGGAACAGCGACAATCGCCTGTTTTGACGGCGATGCTTGAGCAATTTGAAACACAGTCAAGTCAAGACACTTGGTTAATTATTACGCCACCGCCAACGGCGGAAGAAGCAAGTCATAATCAGTTATTAGGTGAACGAGCAGAACAGCTGTTCAATGCTTGGTTAAATGCTATCGGAAAGCAACGTTCAGCGGTTTATGTGACTCCAATTATCAAACAAGCGGTGCATAGGCAACTAGATCCTGATCAGAGTATGCTTATGGATTTCTTGCCAATACTGGCTGCTGAAATTGAATTATTGAAACCTGCTAGAATTTTGGTCATGGGGCGTGTGGCAACTCATGCATTGCTACAAACCAAAGCACCATTATCACAGTTAATGCCTATGGATTATCAGCTTCAGCTTAATCAAAACAGTCTTTTTCCAATAATGGCGATGCCGTGTATGCGTTATTTCCTTGCTATGCCTAGTGAAAAAGCTAGATTGTGGAAAATGACAAAAAATCTAAAAAATATTGCCTAATTTCTATAGTCAAGTCACATAATTATTACTACAAGGTACGTCATCGCAGGCAGTATAACTAATACGACGAGACGCTGTAACGCTGTAACAGGAATTCATTGATCTTACTATATATTAAAAAAGTACCGTCATTCTGAGGTTTTATCATTTTGTTAACTTATTCTGCTATCCCTCTGAGTCATTTAAATCGCATGATTGCGATTGAAAAGCGTAGTCATACATTTGCCTTGTCAGAAAAAACACTGAGTGATTATTTAAATCATTATGAGCATTTGGGTATTTTTGATAGCAAAGAAAGTGGCCAAGAGAAGCAAAATAAAAACTTACTCGCATTTGTTGTTTACCAAAAAGTCATTGATGAAGCTGAAATCATCCACTTGGTTTGTGATGCCAAAGTTCAGGGAAAAGGCATTGCTTACCAATTAATGCAAACACTTATCCAGCAAGAAAAAAATATCACTACATGGCACTTGGAAGTCCGAGAGCATAATCTGTCGGCGATTAAACTGTACGAAAAATTAGGTTTTAAATTGGTAGGGCGTAGAAAGAATTATTATAAAAATAACGATGATGCTCTTTTGATGGCTTTAGTTTTATAGAAGAATTTTTCTAGGATTTGGGTTTTTATCATTTAAGAAAACTAGTGTTCGTTCCATTCGTTCTATACAAACTCAAGTTGAAAACAGGGTATTTACTTATTTATTAAAGGGAATGTGTTAAATGGAAGGTTTTTAAACACGCTAGATAGGGGTTGAAAATCATTCGTGTTTTTGTTATTTTAGGCTTTCTCTTTTTTACTTAAATATCTTATAGGAGTTTTTTTATGAATTTACCATTTGCTAAGGCGACATTGATCGCCTGTCTTTCACTAGCTATTACAGGTTGTGTTTCTTCGGGGTCAGGTACTCCTAAAAAAGTAGCTGATAAAGGTAACCCTACTGAAAACAACGGTGGTGGTGATACTGCTGGAAACGGTGGTGATACTGCTGGAAACGGTGGTGATACTGCTGGAAACGGTGGTGATACTGCTGGGAATGGTGGTGTTGCAGTACCAACAAAAGAGGACTACAACAATAAACCATATGTCGTGGTTATCGGGAATACAAGGTGGGTTGAAGAAGATAAAGGAGGTGAAGAATTTATTCCGAAAGCAGCAGCAGATGATGCTAAGAAATTAAATGGAAGTAAGGATATTAATGCATCTAAGATTTTTGCTGCTGATAATGGTGATCAAGTGAAGTTTGATGGTGTTACACCTTCTGGAAGTGGTAAAGATGATTATGTGACAGTATCTAAAAATGGCTATGAGTATTCAGAAATTGTTCAGGCTTCACAAGTGTACAGAAATGGTACTGAGAAGAGGCATATGATTGCTTATGCAGGGAAAGTCACGGAGGCTGACCAGTTGGCGAATTTGTCAGGTGATGTGACATATAAAGGAAAAGCGTTTGCAAGTTATTATCAGCCCTATAACTATGGCGTTGGTGGCAATGTCATGCTAAAGAAGTATGACAATGATGTGACAATGAATGTTGCTTTCAAAGCTAATGGCGAGTCAACGGTTTCGGGAACTATTGATATGAAATACTCTGGAGATCCAAAAACAGTGGCTCGTATCAATTTGACTGACGGTAAAATCACTCAAGAGAACGATACTTTGGGCTTTGCTGGAAAGGCAAGTATTGAACATCTTGCAGAGAAAAACTTAGAATTTGTAGGCAAGAATCCTAAGCTTATCGCTGATCAAAGCAAATTCTCAGGTGCCTTTATGGGGCCTCAAGCGGAAGAAATGGCTGGAGCTGTACATATAAAGCAGGAGAAATACACTTCATGGAAAGAAGATGGTTATGCTTGTAGTTCAAGCTATTGCGACAACATCGAAGATATCAATGCGGTATTTAACGCTAAAAAACAATAGTTTATTTTTCGCATTAGTTGATAGACAAAGCAGTAACTTTTGTTACTGCTTTGTTGTTTTTATTACTTTATAAGGTCAGTATGAAATATAAAAATTGGATTGTTTTACTGCTAGTGATTTCTGTGACGACACCATTTGTTGCGACAAAAAATACGGCGCTTGCCATTGAGAAAAAATGGAGAAACGGTGCAGATAAAGCGGTTATACAGTTAGTGGATAAAGATAAGAAAATAATTTCTTACACTGAGAGAGAACTAAGAAATAATCCACAAATAACGACTAAGCTATTAGATATGGCACTGTCTAGACGAGAGTTAGGCTTTATTGAAAAGATGCTGAATGTTTATGATACCTTGCCTAGAAAAGATCCCGTTTTCGCTGATTACGCCAAAGGAAAAGCTGAGAGCCTGAAAGAAAATCATAGCTTGGCAATTGAATATTATCGTAAAGTTTTAGCTGCAAACCCTAATTTAAACCCCGTTCGCATAGATCTTGCATTAGAGTTGTTTCTTGATAAGCAAAATAAAAATGCTGAAGAACAGTTTCGCAAAGCCAAAAGCGTGAAAAATCAACCGCCTTATGTGAGTCAATTTATTGATCGCTATTTAGCAGCGATTGAAAGACGCAATGAGTGGCGTGTTGATTTTAATTTTAATTATGTTCGCGATAAGAATATTAACAATGCTTCCAATTCAAGAAGTATTGATAACTTACCGCGATTTACTAAAAATGCCAGTATGCTACCGATAACTGCTTATGGTGTGAGTTACGGATTGGGCATCGGTAAAGATTTTAATTTATTGAATAAGCATTATTTGGCGTTTTCAAATAATTTAAGTGGTGAAATTTACTGGAATCGCCATGACTACGATGAGGTTTCAAATCGAACTTCACTGGGATACCGCTATAAATCAGCGGATATGACAATAAGTGTTCTGCCTTTTTATTCCAGAGATTGGATTGCAAAATCCAGCTATAACTGGAGTGCAGGTGTTCGGGCAAATATCTCTAAGTGGATAACGCCACACTATAACCTTGCAGTAACGGGGGAGTATAAAAAAAATCGATATTTTGATAATGATACTTTAAACGGACACAACAAATTACTTTCAACAACGCTATTTTGGGCAAAAAAGCCCGAGCAAAGTTTTTATTTAGGATTGGATTATCAAATAGCCAAAACAAAAGCCAAAAATTATAGCTCAGATACAAAATCTATTCGTGCTGGCTGGATTCAAGAATGGCATAAAGGCATTTCTTCTCGTGTTGGTGTTAGTTATTCAAATCGCCAGTATCAATCAGCCGCAAAGCTGGGTGTTTTTTCCTTAGGAAAGGTTCGTGAAGATGATATTTATTCTGCAAATTTAACGCTTTGGAAACGAGATTGGCAGATTTTTGGCATAACACCAAAACTACATTTTAGATGGAAAAAACAAAGTAGTAATTTGCCTTTAATGTATTCTCACGTAAAAAAAGATATTAATTTGCTTTTTGAGAAGTCATTTTAGGTTTAGATGAATTATATTTTGTAGGGCTTTTTGAGAACGAGTTATTGGATTTATTTTGTTATAAATAATAACATTCGTAGGGTGTCGCAGTGCGCACCGATAGATGAGCTTTTCGTTTTCTTTAATGCTTAATTAGCCTATCTTGTTTGGCTATTTATCTTATTACTGGTTAGTTATTTGGTTCAATTGGTGTGCGATGCACACCCTACAGATTTTTTATAGCCTATTGTGGCGTAAAGGACAAAAAGAGTGGTATTTTAGTACCGTCATTCTGTGATGCTAGACAATCAAGCAGTAGATACCATTCAAGTTATGGTGGAAAAAGGAAAGGTAGGCATGATTTACGTCACTGGTTTCTAGCCTAAGGGTGCACTCATCTCTACCTTGCCACCTCATCGAATATTTTAGACTAATTCGACAAGATTTATAATGCAAGGCAGGGTAGAGCGATAGCGAAACCCAGCGAAAGCAACAGCGTCACCACGAGCGAGGGGCGAGCGTGGCGGTCTTCTTGGGGGTATTGTTACGTCGCTACGACGCCTAATAATAGGCAATTGCAAAACCCTGCTATTATGGGTTACATTTTAACTTAGGGATACACTTTACTGTGCAACATAAGCATGGTTTACATTTTAACCTAAGCACATGGTTTACACTCCCCCTTTTGATGCCATTGTCTGTTTGGTAATATTTTTTGTTGCTTATCATTCATTTGTCCTAGTAAATGAAAGCGATAAAAAATATCCCAAATCTCATCGCCATAAGGCATGAGTGCGATGTGTTCAAGGACTTGGCTAACGTAAAAAACTTGTCCTTGCCATTTGATTTCACCACTCTGTTTAACTTTTCGCACCTCTGATAGTTCGTCATAATCGTAGGTTTTAATTCGATTTGGAAAAACACGTGGTGAAGCCAAATAAAGGTTAGATGGGACATCACCATCTAAACCC
>PDWI01001143.1_pt1 | contig 42986 bp, 44 predicted proteins | sample 1430891 | NCBI WGS metagenome assembly PDWI01 (sample SAMN01162508, study PRJNA174530) | Oral metagenome, whole genome shotgun sequencing project. | biome: Marine environment; feature: Marine mammal; material: Swab sample of the gingival sulcus; isolation source: swab sample of gingival sulcus... | reverse complement strand
AAACCGTAAGAATGGTAAAACATCAAAGACTATTAAAAGTACAGATGGAACATTTGAATTAAATACCCCAAGAGATAGAGCAGGAACTTTCGAGCCTCAGATTAAGTTGTGATTAGTTCAGTTAAAATTAACTTAGTTAATCTGTCCTACAGGAAGAGGTTTGGCATAAAAATATCCTTGTGCAAGGTCGCAATTGTTTTCTTTTAAAAATATAGCTTGTTTTTCAGTTTCTATGCCTTCTGCCACGACTAGCATATTAAGTTTTTTTGCCAGAGTTATGATCGTTTTAACGATAGCACAATCTTTTTTATCTTCAGGGAGATTGTCGATAAACATCTTGTCTATTTTTAAGATATCAATCGGTAATTTTTTGATATATGAAAATGATGAATATCCAGTTCCAAAGTCGTCAATAGCCAAACTTACACCTAAATTTTTAAGTTCGCGAAGTAAAGATATAGTATTATTTAGGTCTTTTATTAGCATACTTTCTGTAATCTCTAATTCTATATTGGCTGGATTTACTTTGGTTTGCTTAAGTGTTGTTTGTATTTTCTGCACAAAATCAGGTTCTTTAAATTGTCGTATCGATAAATTGACTGCAATCTTTGCTTGCTTATTTTCTTTTTCCCATTTTACAGATTGCAAACAAGCCTCTTTCAAAACCCAATCGCTAATTTGCAAAATAAGTCCGCTCTCTTCAGCAAATGGTATAAACTCTAATGGAGGCACTAAGGTATTATTTTCATCTATCCATCTTAAAAGTGCTTCATAGCCGACAGATTTATTGGTATTTAGATCAGTCTTTGTTTGATAATATAATACAAATTGATTAAGTTTTAGTGCGTTTTTCAGTCTTTGCTCTAAGTTAAATCTCTCATATGCCATATCCATAAGTTGTGTAGAAAATCTACAATAGCTAGATTTTTCTTGTATCTCTTTCGCCTTATGTAAGGCTAATTCTACACAACGCAAAGCACTTTGCGGGTCTTTAATATCTTTTTCGTTTAATATAATCGTACCTATGCTTATATTACAAGTTAGTTTATGATTTTTGATATTCATAGGTTCTTTAAAAGAATTCATGATATTGTCTATTAGCTTTTGAATATACACTTTACTATCTTGTGCCTCATCTAACACATGAAGTAAGATAAATTCATCATTTCCTAATCTCGCTAAAGTGTCATTTTGTTGGACATGACATTTTAATCTGTCAGCTGTTTTTTTAATGATAAGATCCCCTGAAGATAGACCTAAACTCTCATTTATTAGGCTTAATTTATCTATATCTATAACGATTAGGCTAGCCTTTGTTTGTTTATTGTCAAAAAAATCTTTTAGTTTATTTAATATATATTGTCTATTGCCCAATCCCGTTAAATTATCATACAATTTTAGTTTATGTATTTCATTGTCATACAAGTGTTTAGATGTCAAATCTTCCCCAGTTAAAATTAAGCCTGTTATTTTATCATTGTTTGATTTAATCGGAGCACTGAGCATATTTGCCCAAAAATTTTTGCCATCATGACTTTTGCAAAGCATATCTGTACTTTTGATATTGCCAGTATTTAAAGTGTCCGATAAGATTTTATTGATTGTTTTAGTATCTTCTGTAAGAAAATAATCAATCGCTTTTCCTAAGGTTTTCTCTTTTGCCAATCCGCAACGATTTGCAAAAGTGTTATTAACATACTCTATTTGCAATTTTTTATTTACAATTAAAAGAAAATTTGGACTATATTCAAGGGCAATATTTAGCTTTTGTATTTGATTTTTTCTTGCTACTTTTTCGCTTACATCTGTTAGTGAATAGCAAATCATCTGTTTGTCTTTGAAAAGATATGGAAATGCAAAAATATCAACATAAAAAATTTCACCATTTTTCTTTTTGTGTTCTTGTTCTCTTATATTGACATATCCTTGTTTTGTCATCTCTTCAAGAGATTTGCTAAAATCTTTAAATTCTTGACTCATGATATTTTGCAAGGGTGTATTCATTGTAAAATCCTCACCATAGCCATACAATTTTCTAGCAGCTAAATTTGCTGTGTAGATTAGTTTGCGTTCATAATCAACAATAGCCATTGGCATTGGATTGTTTTCAAAAAGACGACTATGTAAGATTTTGTTTGCCTTATGTATATCAACCTTTTTTACTAGTACGAGTTTATATGTTAAGATTAAATGATCTAAATGAGATAAGGGATATATGTAGGCTACTATGTCTATTTGAGTGCCATCAATTTGCAAATAATCAAAATGTAAATTTTTCATATAATTATTCATAGCACGATTTAGGAGCTTATTTGCTGCATATGAAGTTACATCCATGACATCATATAGGGCCAATTTTCTTAATTGTTTGCTATTTTGTACTTCATATAAGTTACAGCCTGTCTTGTTTGCTTGAGCGAAACCTTCATAATTTAAAATGAAAATAGGCATCTGTATATTTTCACAAAAATCTATATATTTGAGTAAATCACAAGAAGTTTGTTGGTAATGTTGCTCTATTAAAGTTATATCGTTTTGTTTTATTTCTTCAAAAAAGGATATGCAAGTGTAATGATTATCAGCATCGGTTGTTAAAACCAAAGTTTCGGCTATCCAGTGGTATTTTTTATCTGCATACAAAACTCGATAGCATAAAGCTTTGCTTAAAAAAATGTTTCGTTTTATACTTTTTAACTCTTCTAAGGCATTCTTGTAAAATTTTTGCCTAAGTTTCGTATCGTCTTTATGTATAAAATCAGTAAATTTTTTTTGAATAATCTGTTTTGAATTACCAAAAATATCTTCAGCTTTTTGACTTAGTGATGTTATGGTGTTATCATGAAAAGTAAGATTGAGCCATATAGCATCATTTGTCAAATCCTCCTTTTTTGATATAAAAGCAGTGCCAAATAAGACTTGTAAGAAATGTTTTAGTCTTGTCAGTATAGTTTGTTTATTTTGCATATTTTTAATCATAGACCTTAATATAAATAATTTAGATTTGTAAACAATATTTATATTATATACAGATTTTCCTTAAATTTTATATTCTTAATGCGGTATAAGATATTTTTTTATATTAGCCTATGATATCAAGTAAAGTACCCATGACTTCTTCTTGGGTTTTTATAGAATTTATTTGGGCGTCTATTCCATTTTCTAAGGAGATATTGTCTGTCAAAAGACGAGATACACTTTCGCTCACATCAGCACCTTGACTCAATTTTTCTACATTGTTATTAAAATTATTCATGTTGGTTTGAATTGAGTTTATATTGCTTGAAATTTCCATACTTAAGCTCCTTTTATAAAAACATGTCTCATTCTAGCATAAGTTACATAAATATTATTTGAAATTCATGAGTGTTGAATTTGTTTAAATAAAATTTTAAGCTAAGAGATCTTTAAAAGTAAAAAGTGGTGGGTTCTAAGTGACTCGAACACTTGACCGCCCGGTTATGAGCCGGGAGCTCTAACCAACTGAGCTAAGAACCCACTTTAAAAAAAGAGTAAAATTATACTCTTTTAATGCTTTAATAAACTTTAAAATGGTAAAAAAAATGATATATTCATGAAAAGGTTGATTTTAATTTGTATATTAAAAATATTATAGTAAAATTGATAAAAAATTTTAAAAAGGATAGTTCATGGATGTAGTTAGCATTTCGTTGCCATTTTTGGCGATTATTTTTGTGCTTTTTGTGTTTATCAGCATGGGAGTTAAGGTTGTATCGCAATCTGATGTATATGTGATTGAAAGACTTGGAAAATTTAACCGTACTTTAAATGGTGGTTTTCACATCATCATACCAATCTTTGATCAAGTTAGAGCCAAACTTACAGTAAGAGAGGGCCTTATAGATATTCCAAGCCAATCTGTTATTACTAAAGACAATGTAAATATCGCAGTGGACGGCATAGTTTATATAAAAGTTGAAGATGCAAGGGACGCTACTTACAATGTCGTAAACTATGAAAGTGCCATAACAAATCTTGCCATGACGACTTTAAGAGGCGAAATCGGAGGCATGGCACTTGATGAGACGCTTTCTTCAAGAGATAGGCTAAATGCTAAACTTCAAATGGATATAGGAGTGGCTGCAAATAACTGGGGAATTAAAATCATGAGAGTTGAAATCTCTGAAATTTCCGTACCAGCGACCATAGAAGAAGCTATGAACATGCAAATGAAAGCGGAGCGAGAAAAAAGAGCAATTGAGCTTAAAGCACAAGCGGAAAAAGAAGCTTTGATAAGAAGAGCAGAGGCTCTTAAGCAAGAAAAAGTACTTGAAGCCGAAGCGATTGAGAGAATGGCAGATGCAAAAAAATACGAGCAAGAAATCACCGCACAAGGTGAGAAAAACGCTATGGAAGTGATAAACTTAGCCATGAGTACAAATCCTGCGGCGGCTGAATTTTTACTAGCAAAAGAGAGAATAAAGGCCTTTAACGAACTAGCTAAAAATCAAAGTAGCGATAAAGTTGTGATACCTTATGAGGTAAGCGAACTAATCGGTTCTTTGTCTATTTTTAAAGATATGATGTCAAAAGATAAGTCATGAGCATATTAAATCTTGCACCATTTTCGTATTATACCCTTTTAGGATTTGGTTTAGCTCTAGTAGGTCTTGAAATGGCCATAGGCAGTTTTTATATTTTATGGTTTGGTATAGGTTTTTGTGTGGTGGCTGTGGTGGAGTATTTTTATCCATTCTCAGGCGGTCTATACCAAATCGCCCTAGCTTGTTTGATAGCTTTTGTGCTTTTATTTGCTTTGAAAAATAGACTTAAAAACTTTTTGCAAAAAAGCGAAAAAGAGATAAAAGATGACTTTTTAAATGAAAGCGGAGTTGGTGTGATGAAAGGCGGAGTAGTCGAGTTTAAAGGCACTTTATGGGCGGTTGACGCAAAGTTTAAAGACTTAGAGGACGGAAGGGAAGTTGAAGTTTTAAAAGTCGAGAAAAACAAAGCTTTCATAAAGATTTTGTAGCAAATGGGTCTTGTAATTTTCATAATAAACATTTTTATTATATATCAATTATCAAATCAGTTAAATAAATTTATAAACAATATCTTTTTCTCCTCTGTCATAAGCATTGTTTTAGCAATAGCTTTTATGCCTTTAGCGGTCATACTTTTATTTTGTCTTTACTTTATTGGGGGCAAAAAAACTACCTATGAAAATTTAGATGACATACAAAATAGTGAAGCTGGAATTTTAATAGCCTTGATGGCAAAAGTGGCAAAAGCAGATGGTAGGGTAAGCGAACTTGAGGCTGAGCTCATAAAAAATACCCTAACAGATGTCTCAATGAAATTTAAAAATCAAGCCAAAGCAAGAGAGACATTAAAACAAATTTACTCTCATGAAAAAGAAAATTTACATAATGCTTCTTTGATTGCTTCAAAATATCTTCTTAAAACAAAATATAACTATCAAAAACGATTATTTTTAGTTAAGTATTTGTTACATCTCGCTTTTATAGATGGTTCTTACACACAAAATGAGGCACAAATCATACAGACGATAGCAACATCGCTAAAGATAAGTCCAAGTGATTTTTCTACACTTTTAGCAGATTTTAAACACTCAAATTCACAAAAAAGTTCTGCAAAAAAGATAAGTTTGATAGAAGCATATGAGATTTTAGGGGCAAATAGGCAAGATAGTTTTAGCGAGATTAAGAAAAAATACAGAAGTTTAGTAAGAAAATATCATCCAGACATACTGACGGGCCAAGGTAAAGATAAACATACCATAGAGCAAGCGACCAAAAAATTACAACAAATCAATGAAGCTTATGAGTTGATTGAAAAACATTTAAGATGAGCATAAAAACTCTCTTATGATTTTCATTTTGCTTTCAAAATTGTCATATCCATGACTTCCGCCATTTTCTACAATGATTTTTGAATTTACAAATTTTTTTTCGGCCTCTTTATAATCTAAAAGCTCATCACCTTTTTGCAAAAGCAGTAAAAAATTTTGCGGATTTTTAATATTTCTTACTTCATATTTTTTTAAATCTTGCAAGTGGGTTTTTGTGCATTCAAACATAGAACCATCGTAAGAAGTGCGAACTAACCCTATAAATGAATGAAAATTATATGGATATATGGCAGGATTTATCAAAACACCTTTTAAGCCATATTTTTCGCACAAATATATACTCATAAATCCTCCTATCGAAGAGCCGATGAGGTGGATTGTTTTTTTCTCATGAAGACAGATTTTTATGATCTGTTCTGCTGTATCAAAGGCTAAAGTTGGTATGTTTACAAAGCTTGGAGATATGATATTTTCTCCAAACTCTTGTTTTAATATTTGTGATTTTTTGCTTAATCCATTGCTTGAAAAGCCATGAATGTTTAATATCATGATTTAGCTTTTTCTAAATATTCACCTTTAGCAGTATCAACTCTTATAACTTCTCCTTCAAGCACATGAAAAGGCACTTGTACTACAGCTCCACTTTCTAAAGTTGCAGGTTTTTTGCCACCTTGCGAATCACCTTTAAAATTTGGTGGAGTTTCGACTATTTTAAGCTCAACAACCGCAGGAACTTCTACATCAATGGCGTTTGAGTTGTGAAATAAAATATCAACCATCATGCCATCTATCATCCATTTTTCCACTTCCCCTACATCGTCATGAGCAAGTCCGATTTGTTCGTAAGTCGTAGTATCCATAAATTGAAAAAATTCGCCGTCATCATAAAGGTATTGCATCTGCTTTTGCTCTAAGTTTGGTGCCTCGCATTTATCACCTGCGTGAAAAGTCTTCTCGACTACTTTTCCATTCATATAAGATTTTATTTTAACCCTTACAAAAGCCGCACCTTTGCCAGGTTTTACATGTTGGTACTCAACTATCTTGTAAGGTACTCCATTTAACTCTATTTTTAAGCCCTTTTTTAAGTCTCCCATTGAATATGTTGCCATTATCTCTCCTAATTTTTTTTGTGATTATATCCAATGTAAATAAAAAATCAAATTAAACTGATAAAGATTTATTTTGTATAATCATTTTTCTGATGGATAAAATATTTTAAATTTAGTATTTTTTATACTTAAATTTGTATAAATAAATAATTTAATAGTAAAAAATATTAAAAATTATTCTCTTTTAAAGTAAATTAATATATAATTTTACAAATTAATCAAATTTAATATACAATTTTTAGTTTAAATTATGCATATATTTAGGTGATCAGTTGAAAACAAGTGATATTTTTAATCTCATTCATAGCAGTATCGAAGCAACTCAATTTGGAAAGCGAATTTCTCATAAGGAGATGGCTGAAAAACTAGATATTTCGATGCGAACATATCAAGAATGGAGGCTAGGAAATAGTTCTCCTATAGCTGTGAAAGCTATATTTAAAATGTTTAATTTTCTTGATGATGAAGATATTTTGAGGATAATAAATCGTGTAAAAAAAGCCCAAAGGAATGGGCTATGACCAATATCACTTTGCAAGAAAAAATTGCCCTCGAAGAAGTGTTTAGATGTTTTCAAGCCGAACCTAAGTGGTATATTAAAAAAAGTATAAGATATAGGTTTTTTAAAATCTTTGCAAAAAATAAGAGATTTTTTTGTTCTAAATGTAAACTGATATATAGACGAAACTAAAATTTACCCTCTCATTTTGTTACTTTTTCATTGTATTTTCGCATAAAATTTGTTAAGAAAATAAAAATTAATATCTGTTTTTTTTTTTTTGATATAATACTTGAAATTTTTTAAAAAGGATTATCATGAAGTCTATAAAATTAAAAGTTTTACTCTCCTTATCTTTAATCATGTTTATCTCTATCACAATTGTTGGATTGGTTAGTTATAATATTGCTAAAGATGTTTATGTAGAAAGGGTTGAAAACAAAGAACTTCCACTAGCTATGAGAGATGTAAAAAATCGCATTGATAGTACAATGAATAAATATATTTCTGGTATTGGCTTATCATCATTAAATGAGTTTATGATCGAGTGGCTTGTAAATGGTGAAGATGAAGAGAAGTTGGGTATTGTTTTTAAAAATCTTCAAGCACTAAAAAAAGAGCTTGGTGTATTTGCTGTTAGTTTGGTTTCAAACCAGACTTTAAAGTACTATACAGATGTAAAAATACTTAAGACTTTGGATAAAAATAGCAAAAAAGATTCATGGTTTTTCATCTCAAGAGATAAAAAAGAGAAAGTGCAGCCTTTCATAGATATAGATCAAGAATCTGGCAAAATAACTCTTTTTTTAAATGCTAAAGTCATAAAAGATGGTAAATTTTTAGGTTTTAATGCTGTTGGAGTCTCTCTTGCAGATGTCATCAAGCTTGTTTCAAGTCAAAAAATAGGCAAAAGCGGTAAGTTTTTTATGATAGATTCTAAGGGTATGGTTAGCATTCATGACAATAAAAAATATTTAGGAAAAAATATTTCAGCGGTAATAAAAGATAAAAGATATACAACATTATTAAACAAAAATGGAGGCATGATAAAGTACGAACAAAATGGAAAAGTTAAAATCGCTAGTTCTGTGTATGTTGATACTATGGGTTGGTATTTGATAGGCGAGATCGAAGAGGGCGATATCTTAAAAGATTTAGATGAGCTTTTTTACTCCATATGCATAATTTTAGCACTTAGTATTATAGTTTCGATTTTAATATCACTATTTTTATCAAATTATCTACTGAAAATTATTTTAAAATTAAGAGAAGGCTTAGGTTCATTTTTTGATTTTTTAAATTATAAAAGCCAAAAAGCGGTTGATATTTGTGTTGATACAAATGATGAATTTGGACAGATGGCTTTGATGATTAATGAAAATATTAAGCATATTGAAGATAGACTAAATGAGCAAAATGAGTTTATACAAAAAGCAAATAATTTTGTTTCAAATATTCAAAAAGGTGATTTTGTAACGACATTTGATGCTGATACAAAAAATCCAGCTCTTACAAGCTTAAAAGAGGCCTTTTCTCAATTGCAATTAGTACTTAAGCAAACCATTTCTTCAAATGGTCATGAAGTCATAGAGCTTATACAACACTATCAAAATAAAGACTTTAGTGCAAGGCTTGATGATAATGGAAAGATAGCAAAGGGCATCAATGATTTGGGTGTAGAGATAACTAATATGCTTAAAACAAATCTAGATCAAGCAACAGGCTTAGAACAACAAGCCACAAGCTTAAAAGATTATATGCATAAGCTATCAAGTGGCTCTTCAGAACAAAGACAAACTCTTCAAGATAGCCTTACTTCATCTTCACAGATGAATTGTTCTATGAATGATATTGTTACAAAAACAAGCGAGGTCATCACTCAATCTGAAGACATTAAAAATATCATAGTCATCATAAGGGATATAGCAGACCAGACAAATTTACTTGCCTTAAATGCAGCTATTGAAGCAGCAAGGGCAGGCGAACATGGAAGAGGATTTGCAGTCGTGGCTGAAGAGGTTAGAAACCTAGCTGAGAGAACTCAAAAAAGCTTAACAGAGATAGAGGCAAATATAAATATTTTATCTCAAGGTATAGCTGATATGGGCAATGAGATTAAAGAGCAAGCTAGTTCGGTTGAGAATATAGCAAACTCCATACAAAAAACAGATGAATTAACAAAACAAAACTTTGACATCACAAACAAAACAAATGGTGTTGCTAATCAAATAGATACGATAGCAAAAGATATTTTAAAAGATATAGAGACTAAGAAGTTTTAAATTAAACGCTCATGATTGTCATGAGCGTTTTTTGAAATATTAAAATATATAAACCGCACTTATCCAGCCAAATAAAATTAGTGGAATGTTTAAGTGTAAAAATGTCGGCACAACACTATCCCAAATGTGGTCGTGTTGTCCATCTACATTAAGTCCAGCAGTTGGTCCAAGCGTACTATCACTAGCAGGACTTCCCGCATCTCCTAAGGCTGCTGAAGTTCCCACTAAACAAATTGTCGCCATAACAGAAAAATTTAACTCCATACATAATGGTACATAAATGGTTGCGATTATTGGAATAGTTGAAAATGATGAACCTATGCCCATAGTTATAAAAAGACCCACTAAAAGCATTAAAAGTGCTGCTAAAGATTTATTTCCAGCGATAAGTTGCACTGAAGAATTAACTAAGTTTTGCACATCTCCTGTAGTATTCATGACACTTGCAAAACCATTTGCAGCTATCATGATAAAACCAATTAGCCCCATCATTTGCAAACCTTTTATGAAAAAGTCTTGAGTTTGATTTGCTTTGACCACTCCGCCTAAGATAAATATTAAAAATCCAACAAGCGAACCAATGATGATCGAGTCTGTATAAAGTTGTAAGCTAAGTGCTAAAATTATGGAAGCTATAGCAACAAAAATATAAAAAGGCTTGATCTCTTGAACTTCTATTTGACTTGCTATAATTTTTTGCATATTGTATTCTCTTTTTTTTGAGTAGCTAAAGAATATAGCAGTCAAAAGACCAAAAAACATTCCAAGTACAGGCACAGACATAGCAAGAGGTAGTTGTCCTTTTGTGGCAGCTATGCCATTTGCTGTTAATTTGCCCAATAAAATATCATTTAAAAATATACCACCAAATCCAATCGGCAAAAGCATATATGTTGCTGTAAGTCCAAAAGTAAGGGTGCAAGCAACTGCTCTTCTGTCAAGTGAAAGCTTAGCCATAACTTGTAAAAGTGGAGGTATTAAAATAGGAATAAAGGCGATATGAACTGGTACGATATTTTGAGATGACATAGCTGCTGCTAAAATGAGGGCTAATATCGAATATTTTAAATAGATAAAATGTGTGCTATCTTCTTTAGCATGGTTGATTTTCCTGATTATTGCACTTGAGAGTAAGTCTGTTATGCCAGATTTTGAAATGGCGACTGCAAATGTTCCAAGCATGACATAGCTTAGAGCAATATTTGCACCATCTCCCAAGCCACTATTAAAAGCCTTAATTGTGTCATTTAGACTAAGACCACCAGTGATTCCGCCGACGATGGCACCCACTATAAGAGCGATTACGATATTTACTCTTAAAAGCGATAATATAACCATCAAGCAAACTGCTAAAACGACGCTGTTCATATTGTCTCCTTTAAAATTTTTTACCAAATTAAATAATGCGTAAACATTATAAGCTACTTAATTTTTAGGATAAAACATTTCTAAGATGATGTGCTTGTTTGTTTATAATGTTTAGGTATTATTTAATTTGGTGCAAGATTATCTCTTTTTATCACTTAAAATTTGCTTAAAATTTAAACTATTATAATAAAATATAATTTTTTTAAGTTATTATTTGTTAAATTTTCGCTTACTCAATCCCTCTTCTTCATAAGCGTCGATCTCTTCTTTGTAGTTTGGATTTATTTTTTTAAGATTTCTGTTTAAATCCGCTATCATCTTAGCATTAGCATTTTTATGGTGGGCTATAAAAAAGATAAAATCCAAATAAGGCTTAGATTCAGGCGGTGCTTTATAGCTAGTTTTTTTTGGAAATGGATATAAATTTAGTACTATATCTATGGTTTTTTCAAGCTCTTTTGTTGAGGTATTTGGGCTTGAAACAATTCTAACATAATCATTAATCGTTTTTTGTTTGCTCTTTGTTGTATTTTTAGAACTGCTTTTTTTGATAATTAGACTTAAGACTACTAAAACAAATATGCTTAAAACTGCTATTATTAATATTAAAAGTGCTTTACTACTCATTTTTTACCTCTTTTAGCATCATTATATCATTATTTTTTAAAATTTGCCAAAACTCATATTGTTTTTAGAAAAAAATTACTATAATTTCACTATTAGGAGTTTGGAGTGTCGCAAATATACTTTTGTAAAGTTAAATCAACAAATAAGAGAAAAATAGAGCAGATAAAAGAGTTTTTAGCGTCTTTGGATTTGAAATATTCTAAGGATATAGAGTATTTTATCATAGCCTTAGATGGTTTTAAGATCGTCGGAAGTGGCGGAATTGCTAAAAATATATTAAAATGTATAGCCATTGATGAGAGCATGAGGGGTGAGGGCTTTGTTTTATCTTTAATGAGTGAGCTTTTAAAGTTAGCTTTTGAATTAAACAGGCATGAACTTTTTTTGTTTTCTAAATTTGAAAACAAAGAGTGTTTTGAGAGTTGTGGTTTTACTTTGATTGAGCAAGTTAAAGATGAGATCGTTTTTATGCAAAATTCAAACTCGTTAGACTTATATAAACAATCTTTAAAACAATACAAAAAACAAGCTAAGAAAGTAGCCTGTATTGTCATGAATGCAAACCCTTTTACTTTGGGGCATTTACATCTAGTAAAACAAGCTAGTAATATGTGTGATTTTGTGCATGTTTTTGTGGTAAAAGAAGATGCATCATTGTTTAGTTATGAAAAGCGATATGATTTGATTTGTAAAAATTTGGTTTCATTTTGTAATGTTTTTGTCCATAAAGGTAGTGAGTTTGTTATTTCTAAAACAACTTTTCCTAGTTATTTTTTAAAAGATAGCAAACAGGTAAATTCACTTTATTCAAAACTTGATGCACAAATTTTTGCAAATCACATAGCCCCTGTTTTGGGTATAAATATTAGATTTGTCGGAGATGAGCCGTTTTGTGAGGTTACAAACGAATACAATAAACAATTAAAAATTGCCTGTGAAAAACAAGGTATAGAGTTAAGAGTGATTAAGCGAAAAGATATTGATGGGCAAATAATTTCAGCTTCAAAAGTAAGGGAGTTTTATTTGCATAAAGATTTTGCAAATTTGCAAAAGTTTGTGCCAAAAATTACATTTGATTTTTTAAAAAATGAAGATTTAAAAGAGGAGAAAAATGCATGAAAATATTAAAAAATGCTTGTGCTGGTACGCTTGAAAGTAGCGATGCTTTTATCGAAGTATTGTGTCATGAAGGCGTTAAGATAGAGCTTGAAAGTAGTGTAAAAGAGATATATGGCAAAGATATACAAAAGCTAGTCAAAAATATTTTAAAAAAAATGGAGATAAAAAATATTTACATTAAAATACAAGACAAAGGTGCTTTGGATTTTGTGCTTGAAGCTAGAATTAAAACGGCAATACTTAGAGCTTGTGAAAAAAATGAGCTTGATTGGAGCAAGTCATGAAAAAGATTAGACGAAGTATGCTTTTTGTACCTGGTTCAAATACGGCTATGGTTTGCAATGCTTTTATTTACGAGGCTGATGTTGTCATGTTTGACTTAGAAGATAGCGTGGCATTAAGCGAAAAAGATTCGGCTAGAATGTTGGTCTATCATGCTTTAGGACATTTTACCTATAAAAATATTGAGTGTGCCGTTAGGGTCAATCCTCTTGATAGTCCTTATGGTCGTTTGGACCTTGAAGCTATGGTAAGAGCTGGTGTGGATATCATAAGACTTCCTAAAACAGATAGTATTGAAGATGTGCTTGAGATGGAAAGAGAAATCCAAAAAATCGAAGATAAAATCAAAGCTAAGAAAAAGACAAGACTTTTAGCAGCTATTGAGAGTGCTAAAGGTGTTGTAAATGCATTTGGTATAGCGACAAGCTCAAAGAGGCTTATGGGCATAGCATTAGGTGCTGAAGATTTTGTGCGAGATTTACACACTCAAAGGACAAAAGGTGGAGCGGAACTTATGATGGCAAGAAGCCAAATACTCTTAGCAGCAAGAGCAGCAAAAATTCAAGCTTTTGATTCTGTGTTTTCAGATGTTAATGATATGGAAGGCTTTAGAAAAGAGACTGAATACATAAAAGGCTTAGGGTTTGATGGAAAATCATTAATCAATCCAAATCAAATTTTTCATGTTCATGAAATATTTGCACCAAGTAAAAAAGAGGTGTTATGGGCAGTTGAAGTCTTAGAGGCAGCAAAAGAGGCCGAAGCTATGGGATTAGGAGTTGTTTCATTAAATGGTAGAATGGTTGATGCTCCAATTATAGCAAGAGCAAAAGACATGATGACTTTAGCTAAAGCTTCAGGGGTTTTAAACGAATTAGGAGAATTAATATGAAAGACATGAGAAAAAAATACTCTTCACAAGATTTCAATGCAAATCACAATCCTTTTTTTAAAACAAAACAAGATACAACTAAAGGTAATCATAGAGAAGATAAGGTTTGCAAAAATTTGCAAGAGGCTATCAAGCGTTCGGGTCTAAAAGATGGCATGACGATCTCATTTCATCACGCTTTTAGAGGTGGTGATAAGGTTTTAAATATGGTTTTAAAAGTTATTGCAAAAATGGGTTTTAAAAATTTAACGATAGCTTCAAGCTCTTTGGCTACTATTCATGATGAGCTAGTAGAACATATACAAAATAAAGTAATAACAAAAATCTATACTTCAGGACTAAGAAGTAAGTTAGGAGAAGCGATTTCGGCTGGTATTTTGGATGAACCTGTACATATCCACTCTCATGGCGGACGAGTTCATTTGATCAAAACAGGGGAGATAAAGATCGATGTAGCATTTTTAGGCGTAAGTACGATTGATCATTTTGGAAATGCTACAGGCTCAAGAGGGCAAAATAGATGTGGTTCGTTAGGCTATGCCATGATCGATGCAAGATATGCAAAATTTGTCATAGCCTTGGCACAAGATTTTGTTCCATATCCAAATAAGCCATCTTCCATCTCACAAGACGAGGTCGATGCCATAGTAAAAGTAGATGAGGTTGGTGATCCTTCTAAGATAGGCGAAGGTGCAACAAGACTTACAAAAAATCCAAAAGAGCTTTTGATAGCAAGAAAATGTGCAAGGCTGATCGAACATTCAGGACTTTTCAAAAACGGCTTTAGCATACAAACAGGATCAGGTGGTGCATCACTAGCGACAACTGTTTTTTTAGCACAAAAAATGAAAGAACAAAATATAAAAGCTAGTTTTGCTTTAGGTGGCATTAGTGCTACCATGGTAAAAATGCACGAAGAAGGACTAATTGAGAAGCTTTTAGATGTACAAAGTTTTGATATAACTGCTGCAAATAGTATGGAGAAAAATCCAAATCACATCGAAATTTCGGCAAATGAGTATGCAAATTTTAGCTCAAAAGGAGCCACAATCAAACAGCTTGATATCGTAATTTTAAGTGCTTTAGAGGTGGATTTAGAATACAATGTAAATGTCATAACAGGTTCAAAAGGTGTGTTAAGAGGAGCTTCAGGAGGTCATAGTGATACAGCAGATGAGGCAAAGCTTGCTATTATTGTAGCACCTTTGACAAGAGGAAGGATATCGACGATTACAAAGCGAGTAAATACCGTCGTAACACCAGGTTCGACTATTGATGCCATTGTAACAGATCAAGGCGTAGCTATAAATCCTAGAAATAAAACTTTAAAACAAAAACTTTTAAAAGAGTGTAAAGATTTAAAATTAGTTGAGATCGAAGAGCTTTATGAAAAAGCCATGAAGCTTTGTGGAGAGCCAGAAGAGATAAAATATACCGACAAACCAGTTGCTTTGATACGATATAGAGATGGCAGTATTTTAGATATTGTGCATCAAATAGCTCATGAATAAAGTCGCTTCACTAGAGCAAATTTTAGCAAATAAGGAGCAAAGAGTCAAAAGGCAAAAGCAATTTATCCGCTTTGCTCCTTTACTTTGCGTTAGTGTAAATATGCCCGGAGGTATTAAGCTTAGTAAAGATTGCATATATATTTATGATCAAATCATAAATGAACTTGAAAAACATGTCAGCTTAAAACAGCTTTTTTTACAAGAAAATATCACTGGAAAAGAGGGTATTTATAGCTCAAGCTTAGATGCAATTAGTCTAAAAAAGCTCTCATGTGATATAGAAAACAATCACTTCTTAGGTCGCTTTATTGATTTAGATGTGATCGATAAAGATCTAAAAATATTATCAAGAACCGAATTTAACATGAAGCAAAGAACATGTCTTTTATGTAAAAAAGAAGCTGTTTTGTGTGCTAGAAGTCAAGCTCACAAGATTTGTGATTTGCTAAAATTTATATCAGAAAAAGTCTCAATACATAAAAAGGTTAAAAAGCTTAGTTTTTTAGCAACAAAGTCCATGAAAAAAGAGGTGTATCTTACGCCAAAAGCAGGTCTTGTCGATAGGTTTGATAATGGCAGTCATGAAGACATGGATTTGAATCTGTTTTTAGTTAGCATCAAAGCTATTGAACCATTTTTGCAAGAGTTTATTTGGTGTGGATATTTTAGCAAAAAAGAAGAAATTTTTTTAAATTTAAGAAAAATTGGTCTTAAATGTGAAAAATCTATGTTTAAAGCAACGAGAGGAGTAAATACTCATAAAGGTTTGATTTTTTCATTTGCATTGATACTTGGGGCTTGTGGATATTTGCTTAAAACTAAGGGTAAAATTTCTAAAAAAAATCTACAAAAAACTATCAAATATGTTTGTGCAAATCTCATGAAAGAAGATTTTAAGCACTTAAAAAAACCTAAAAGTGCAGGGGAGAGGTATTTTTTGAAAACAAAAAATGGTGGCATAAGGCAAGAAGCTATGAGTGGATATGAGAGTATTTTTGGTATCTCTTTGCCTTTTTTAAATATTGCAAATAAAAAATACAAAAAAAATAAGGCATTAAAATTATTACTTTTAAAGCTCATTTGCACTATTCATGATACTTCTTTATATAATAGAGGTGGCACAAAAGGTTTAAAATATGCTAAAAAAAAGGCACAAAAAATTTTAGACAATCCAAAACATTTAAATAAAAAAATATATATATTAAATCAGCAATTTCGTAAGAAAAATTTAAGTTCTGGCGGAAGTGCGGATATGTTAGCACTTAGTTATTTCATTCATGAAGCCAAATTTGTGTAAATTGGTAAAGCTAATAATTTTTTTTAACTAAATTTTCACAGCTTAAATGTTTGTAAAACTAATTTTAGATATGCTATAGCCCTTATTTTAAAATTAGTGGAGACAATATGGAAGCTACAATATTTATGCAACAAATGATCAATGGTATTAGTTTAGGAAGTATGTACGCTCTTATTGCCATTGGCTACACTATGGTATATGGTGTTTTAAGATTGATCAATTTCGCTCACGGAGACATCATGATGGTTGGTGCTTTTGTGGGATATTTTGGACTTGCAAGTTTGGATTTATCTTTTAGTATGGCTGTTGCTTTTGCTATAGGAGGTGCGGCACTTTTGGGGATTTTAACAGATAAGATCGCTTATAAACCTTTAAGACAAGCACCAAAAATTTCTATGTTAATTACTGCTATTGGAGTGAGCTTTTTTTTAGAGAATGTTTTCAATGTCATGTTTGGTGGTGTTCCAAAGGCATTTCCTGTGCCAAAATTTATGGAGCAACTCATCAGAATCGAAGGCTTAGTATTTTCTGTTGCTTCTTTGCTCGTACCTATCATGACGCTTGTTTTACTCATAGGAATTTTATATATTTTATATAGAACAAAATATGGTATAGCTATTAGAGCATTGGCATTTGACATTAAAACCGTTTCGCTTATGGGTATTGATTCAAATAAAATTATCTCCATTATTTTCGCATTAGGTTCCGCTTTAGCAGCTGTTGGCGGAATATTTTGGATTTTAAATTATCCTGCAGTCGATCCTATGATGGGGGTTTTGATAGGCTTAAAAGCTTTTGCTGCTGCTGTTGTTGGTGGTATAGGTAGTGTTGTTGGGGCAGTTTTGGGTGGATTTATCATAGGATTTACAGAGGTTGTTGTTGTCGCTTTTTATCCTGATATGGGTGGATATAAAGATGCTTTTGCCTTTGTATTTTTAATCTTAGTATTGCTTTTTAGACCAACTGGATTGATGGGGCAAGATTTTGAGAAAAGTAGATTTTAAGGAGAAACTATGAATACACAAAAAATTATAAATGGGCTTTTTTTTCTAGTAGCAGTTTTGTTTGTGTTTATGATAAATAATAATTTTGAAGAATATAGCATACATATTATAAATAATATCGCTATTTTTATTATCTTAGCAGTAAGTTACAATCTAATCAATGGAGTTACGGGTCAATTTTCACTCGAACCAAATGGCTTTGTGGCTATCGGGGCTTATGTGGCAGCTTTACTACTTTTAGATGCTGATGCAAAATCGTATCAATTTGACATTCAAGATCCATCTAGTTTTGTTTTGTGGCTTTATTGTAGTAATTTTTTAGTTGTTTTGTTTTTAAGTGGTGTGGTTTCGACGATTTTGGCATTTGTTCTTGCTATTCCTGTATTTAGAGTTAGGGGAGATTATTTAGCTATTGTAACTTTGGGTTTTGGATTTATTATTAGAATTTTAGCCATAAATAATCCATCAGTTACAAATGGTTCTTTAGGATTAAGTGAGATTCCTAAACTCTCAAATCTATATTGGACTGGAGGTGTTGCTATATTTGCTGTGGTGGTTATTTTAAATATTGTTTATTCAAAGTTTGGAAGAGCCATGAAAGCGATTAGAGATGATGAAGATGCCGCTATTGCTATGGGAGTAAATACTTTTAAGATAAAAACCATAGCATTTTGTACAAGTGCATTTTTTGAAGGTATAGGAGGCGCTTTGCTTGCTTGTTTGCTTACTTCAACTTCACCAGATCAATTTACATTTTTGCTTACATTCCAGCTTTTAATCATCATAGTTTTAGGAGGATTAGGAAGTACTACAGGAGCTATAATAGGATCTGTTTTAGTCATCGGTGGAGCTGAATGGCTTAGATTTTTAGATGAAAGCATGAATATTTTTGGATATCAAACTCCTGCAATGCCAGGACTTAGAATGGTTGTTTTTTCGCTAATTTTGGTTTTAGTAATGCTATTTGCAAGAGAGGGTATCATGGGGCGAAAAGAGTTAAAAGATCTGTTTAAAAGAGGTAAAGTAAAATGATATTGGAAGTAAAAAATGTAACAAAATCTTTTGGCGGAGTTGTTGCTATAAACGATACTTCTTTTGGGGTAAAAGAGAAAGAGGTTTATGGTATCATAGGTCCAAATGGTGCGGGAAAAACTACACTTTTCAATCTTTTAACAAGAAATTATGAAGTAAGTAAGGGTGATTTGATTTTAAATGGTAAAAGTATTTTAAATCTAAAGCCCCATGAAGTGGTGCAAAATGGTATTGCAAGAACTTTTCAAAATATTAGACTTTTTGAGTCCATGAGTGTGCTTGACAATGTTTTGATAGGTTTTGATTTTCATGTAAAATATAATCTATTTGAAGCTATTTGTAGGTTTCCACGATTTTTTAAAGAGGAAAAAAAGCTCAAAAAACGAGTAGTGGAAATACTTGATTATTTTGATTTGAGTGCGTTTAAAGACGCAAAAGCGACTGATTTAAGCTATGGTCAGCAAAGAAAAGTTGAAATCGCAAGAGCATTGGCAACAAGCCCTAAAATACTATTGCTTGACGAACCAGCAGCGGGAATGAATCCAGCCGAAACAAGTGAGCTAGCCTCTATTATTTTAAAACTTAGAGAAGATTTTGATATGACGATTTTACTCATCGAACATGACATGCCTTTTGTAAATCATCTTTGTGACAGAGTCTTAGTGCTTGATTATGGCAAGGTCATATTTGAGGGCAATCCAAACGAGGCTATCAAAAACGAAGAAGTAATTCATGCATATTTAGGAGATTTTATCCAATGATTAAAGTTAAAAATTTACATGTTTATTATGGGCTTATCGAGGCTATTAAGGGTATTGATTTTGAAGTAAAAGAAGGTAGCATTGTTTCGCTAATAGGCTCAAATGGTGCAGGAAAAACTTCTACTTTACAAGCACTTGTAAATGGTGTTAAAAGGACAGGTGAAGTCATTTATGGAGGCTATCATAATTATAAGCATAAAACTCACTCTTTGGTACAAAGAGGCATAGGTCTTGTGCCAGAGGGCAGAAAGATTTTTATTAACTTAAGTGTAGAAGAAAATCTTAAAATGGGTGCTTTTAATAATGACGAAAATTATGAGTATTTAAAAGAAGAGATGTATAAGCTTTTTCCTAGAATTGCACAGAAAAAAGATCAGTTAGCAGGAACGCTAAGTGGTGGTGAGCAACAAATGCTAGCTATCTCAAGAGCGTTAATGGGAGAGCCAAAACTTTTAATGTTAGACGAACCATCTCTTGGTTTAGCACCAAAGATAGTCGGCGAAGTATTTGACATTATAGTAAGATTGAAAGAAGAGGGCATTACTATTTTATTGGTCGAACAAAACGCTTATGCGGCATTAAAGATTTCTGATTATGCTTATGTTTTAGAAAACGGCAAGATTGTCATGAGTGCCAAAGCAGACGAGCTAATCGGTAACGACGAAATCAAAAAAAGATACTTGGGCGGATAGATAGGTTTAGCCTATCTATTTGTTTGATACAAGCTTGCCTAAAGCACCATTCCTCGTATCATGAAATATATCATGGCTGATAAGATGGCGGCTATTGGGACCGTTATTATCCATGCGGCTATGATTTTTTTGAGGGCTCCTCGTTTGACATAGGTGGTTTTTTTGGCACTTTTGAGTTGCTTTTTTTCGTTTCTTATTTGGGCTACTTCATCGTCGATTTTTTTGTATAGATTTACTATTTCTTTGTAATCTTCTTTTATCTTATTTTCTTTTTTTTCTAAGATTTTTAACTCTTTTGCGTGTTGTTTAATCTGCTTTTTTCTCTCTTGAAGTAGAGCTTTTTCGTTTTGCAAATACTCCACATCGATCTCTTCTAAATACTCCCTTAAAAATCCAACTCCAAAAATGCCACCTATTGCGATATGAGTAGAGCTTACAGGCAGACCAAAGGCTGAAGCGATGATGACGGTTATAGCAGCTGAAATGGCTACTGAAAACGCCCTTACTTCATCTAAATCTGTAATCTCATTTCCAACAGTTTTGATGAGTTTTGGACCATAAAGACTTAGCCCTAAAGCTATACCTAAAGCACCCACGCCCATGACCCAAAGCGGGATATTGGCACTTGTGGATATGCTGTCGTTTATGACAGCATCATTGATCGCAGCTAACGGCCCTACTGCATTTGCGACATCGTTTGCCCCATGAGCAAAACTTAAAAGTGCGGCTGCGAAAACTAAAGGTAACATAAAAAACATATTTATACTTGCTCTGTTATTTTTTAGTTTTTGTGAAGTTTTAAGAACTATTTTTTTGGTCATGAAAAAGACTACAAAAGCGACTATAAGCCCTAAAGAACTCGCTATAAAAAGCGATGGTTTGCTCTCATGAGGTAAAAAACTTAAAATATTTACTATGCTAGGCCATATTTTTTTTAAGCCTTTTAGTGTAATGTAAGTGATAAATGCCCAAGACATGATGGATATAAAAAATGGCACCCATTTTATGGCAGCTTGTATTTTATCCTCTTTGCTGATGATAGTTTTTTCTATGAGGTATAAAAACACAGCCGCTATGACGCCACCTAACACAGGAGATATTATCCAAGAAATAGCGATTTTGCCCATGGTTGCCCAAGAGACTATAGAAAATCCAAATGATGCGATGCCAGCTCCCATGACACCGCCAACGATGGAGTGAGTAGTCGAGACTGGTGCTTTAAAAAAAGTAGCAATATTAAGCCAAAGTGCTGAAGCTAAAAGTGCTGCCATCATGGCCCAAATAAACGACCTTACATCACTAAAAGCATTGATATCTATGATGCCTTTTTTGATGGTATTTACTACATCTCCACCTGCTATCAAAGCTCCTAAACTTTCGAAAATAGCCGCTATTATGATAGCCCCTAGCATACTTAAAGCTTTCGAGCCAACGGCTGGACCTACATTATTTGCTACATCATTTGCACCTATATTCATGGCCATATAAGCACCAAATAAGGCTGCGATTGTTAAGAAGATATTGTTTGGTAAATCGTGAGAACTAAAGTAGCTATAGGTAAATACTGCCAATAAAAAAAACAGAGCAAATATCAAACGAACAAACTCTATTTTCATACCTATTTTGGAGAATTGGCTTATCTTTGTTAAGATGCTAATTTGCATATAAATACCCTTTATGATAACCAGATTGGCTGAATTATAACGATTTTATCTTTAACTTAATATTAAAAGATAAAAAGGTATGGATGCAAATTATATTTATAAAGCTTCATGTCAAACTGCACTTAAGACAAGTTATCCACGATGGACACTCCAAAATCAAAGATTTCGACCTAACAAACAAAGTTTTTTGTGCGATTTAATATTTCTCGTTTTTTCGGTTATTTGCTTAGTATTAACATAGGTTTTAAATTTCAGTTTTGTTTTAATAAATTTTAACTTATAAATTTGATAAATTTGCTCATGCTTTGCTAAGTTGTCGAAATATTATATTTTTTTAATAAACTAAATGTTAAAATAGCCTCACCCAACATCAATAACCAAAGGCAATTTATGGATATAAATTTAGCATTAGAGGGCTTAAAATTTATGATTTTAGGCATGGTAACCGTTTTTTCATTTTTGATTTTAATGGTTACTATATTAAAAATTCAATCTTTCATAATAATAAAATTTCTACCCAAAGAGCCGATAAAAACGGATACTACGATACAAAATGACACACAATTAACAGCAGTTATAACAGCGGCAATTACAGAGTTTAAAAAACAAAGGACAATAGATGGCTAAGAAATTTATAGATATTATGGACACAACTTTTAGAGATGGTTTTCAGTCGGTTTTTGGCGGACGAGTTTTGATGGAGGATTTTTTGCCAGCTCTAAGTGCTGCAAAAGATGCGGGTATTACGCATTTTGAATTTGGTGGAGGGGCTAGATTTCAAAGTCTGTTTTTTTATTTAAATGAAAATGCATTTGATATGATGGATAAATTTAGAGAAGTTGTAGGAGCAGATGCAAATTTACAAACTCTAAGTAGGGGTGTAAATACAGTTATGCTTGATACTAGTAGTCGTGAGCTTGTGGATTTACACGCAAAGATGTTTGCAAAACACAGCACGAGTACGATTAGAAATTTTGACGCTTTAAATGATGTAGAAAATTTAAAATATAGTGGAGAGAGGATTGCTTATCATGGATTAAAACATGAGATAGTGGTTACTATGATGGATCTGCCTCCAAAATGCGTTGGCGCTCATGATAAGGCATTTTACGAAAAAACTTTGCGTGAAATTTTAGATAGCGGTATACCTTATGATAGCGTATGTTTTAAAGATGCAAGCGGTACAAGTAATCCGCAAAAAGTGTATGAAACGATAAAAATGGCTAGAAAACTTTTGCCAGAAAATACCCACTTAAGACTTCATACTCATGAGACCGCAGGAGTCAGTGTGGCGTGTTATCTTGCAGCACTTGAAGCGGGGATTGACGGGATCGATTTAGCTGCAAGTCCCGTGAGTGGAGGGACAAGTCAGCCAGATATTTTGACCATGCTTCACGCAGTCAAGGGGCAAAATTATGATTTAGGCGGATTAGAACCTGAAAAAGTATTAAAATACGAAGAGGTTTTAAAAGATTGTTTAAAAGATTATTTTTTTCCGCCAGAGGCGACGCAAGTCAGTCCTCTTATCCCATTTTCTCCTATGCCAGGTGGAGCACTAACTGCTAATACTCAAATGATGAGAGACAATAATATTTTAGATAAATTTCCTGAAGTTATAAACGCTATGCGTGAAGTGGTGGAGAAAGGTGGATATGGCACAAGTGTAACTCCGGTTAGTCAGTTTTATTTTCAGCAAGCATTTAACAATGTCATGTTTGGTGATTGGAAAAAAATTGCAGATGGATACGGCAAAATGGTGTTAGGATATTTTGGCAAAACTCCAGCTAGACCTGATGAAGAGGTTATGGCATTGGCATCAAAGCAGTTAAATCTTAAGCCAACAAGCCAAAAAGCCATCGACATAGCCGATAGTGATGAGAGCAAATCACTAGCACATATGAAAAAGATTTTAGAAGATGAAAATTTACCTGTCAATGATGAAAATATTTTTATAGTCGCAGCTTGTAAAGAAAAAGGTTTGGCTTTCTTAAAAGGCGAAGCGAAAGTAAATGTAAGAAAAAATATAGCCAAAGCCCCAAAAGAGCCTCAAAGCGTACAAACAAAACAAACAGATAATGAAGCTTACACCGTTGTGGTCAATGGCGTGAGCTATAATGTTCAAGTTGCAAAAGGTGAAAATGTCCAAATACAATCTTTAGCCCCATCAAAGCCTGATTTTAGTAGCGGAACACAGGTGAAATCTACCTTGCCAGGAAGTGTATTTAAGATTTTAGTAAAAGAGGGTCAAAGAGTTAAGAGTGGTGAAGTTTTAGTTATACTTGAAGCCATGAAAATGGAGATAGAGATCATTTCTCCAAGCGATGGAATTGTATCAGCTTTACATGTAAATGTGGGAGATGTAGTGGAAAATGAGCAGATTTTGGTAAGTTTGTGATGAAAAAAATTTTACTTATTTTATCATTTATTATCTTTAGTGCTTTAAGCCTAAACGCTTCAAGTTATACTCAAGAAAGGGTAGCAACTAAACAAGAGTATAAAAGTAAATCTTTAAGTGAGCTTTTTGGAAGTTTTTATAAAACAACAGGTATAAATGCTTTATTAAGCCCAGATAAAAATCTAAAAGATGCACATGGTAAACCTTTGAGTGTATTTACTCAAAGTTGGGGAAGAGCTATTATGATAGTGATTTCATTTATTCTTTTTTATTTAGCGATAGCTAAAGGATTTGAGCCATTATTACTTATTCCTATAGGATTTGGTGGGCTTTTGGCAAATATACCTATTGCAAATATAGCAGGTCCTGATGGTTTTTTGGGAATTATTTATAACTCTGGCATATCAAATGGACTTTTTCCTCTTATAATATTTATGGGAGTTGGGGCTATGACTGATTTTGGGCCACTTTTGGCAAATCCAAAAACAGCACTTTTAGGAGGAGCAGCTCAATTTGGAATTTTTGCTACACTTGTTGGAGCATTGGTTCTTAGTCAATATACAGATCTTTTTAGTTTTTCTTTAACTGATGCCGCTGCCATTGGGATTATAGGTGGAGCCGATGGACCTACTGCTATTTTTATAGCCTCGCGACTTGCACCTGATTTGCTTGGAGCCATCGCAGTTGCAGCTTATTCATATATGGCATTAGTGCCTATTATTCAGCCTCCTATCATGAGAGCTTTAACTACGCAAAAAGAACGAAAAATAAAAATGGTTCAATTAAGAAATGTCTCAAAATTAGAAAAAATCATATTTCCACTCACCGTTTTAACCCTTTGTGTGTTTGTTTTGCCAGATGCAACTCCGCTTATTGGAGCTTTATGTTTTGGTAATTTTATAAAAGAGAGTGGTGTTGTAGCAAGACTTAGTGATACTTTGCAAAATGCACTTATTAACATAATTACTATTTTTTTAGGTCTTGCAGTGGGTTCAAAACTAGCGGCTGAAAAATTTTTAGTACCTCAAACATTGGGTATTTTAGTGTTAGGATTAATTGCATTTTCCATAGGAACAGCAGCTGGTATTTTGATGGCAAAAATTATGAATAAATTTAGTAAAGATAAGATAAATCCGCTTATCGGTTCGGCTGGAGTAAGTGCAGTTCCTATGGCGGCAAGGGTTTCAAACAAGGAAGGAATGAGGGAAGATCCAACAAATATGCTTTTAATGCATGCGATGGGTCCAAATGTAGCAGGAGTTATCGGTTCAGCGGTTGCAGCTGGCGTACTCTTGTCGATATTTAAATAAAAATGGGATACAAAAATGTCGATTAAACAACAATTGCAAGATACGGGATTAGATGGTATTGGTGAGATTTTTTACAATCTTTCTTATGATGAGTTGCACACTCATGAGATCAAAAACAATGAAGGCGTAGTTTCGAGCAATGGTACCTTCATGGTTGATACTGGTATTTTTACAGGCAGAAGCCCAAAGGATAAATATTTTGTAAGTCAAGATCCATCAAAAAAATATATCGCTTGGGGTGATACTAATTTTGCCATAAAAAAAGATATTTTTGATGATTTATTTATTAAAGCAAAAAGGCAATTGTCAAATAAAAATCTTTATGTGCAAGATGTATTTTGCGGTGGAAGTTTGACGAGCCGAAAAGGTGTGAGATTTATAACTGAAATTGCGTGGCAATCGCATTTTGTTAAAAATATGTTTATTCGTCCAAACGATAAAGAGTTAGAAAAATTTAAACCTGATTTTGTTGTTTTAAATGCATGCAAATGTATAAATGAGGATTGGAAAAAGCAAGGTCTTCATAGTGATGTTTTTGTTGTGTTTAATGTGGAAGAAAATATAGCCATTATAGGTGGCACTTGGTATGGTGGAGAGATGAAAAAAGGGATTTTTTCTATGATGAATTATTGGTTGCCTTTAGAGGGTAAACTTTCTATGCATTGTTCGGCAAATGTTGGAAAAAATGGCGATATGGCTTTGTTTTTTGGGCTTAGTGGAACAGGAAAAACTACACTTTCAACAGATCCAAACAGGCGTCTTATAGGTGACGATGAGCATGGCTGGGATGATGAGGGTGTGTTTAATTTTGAAGGTGGTTGCTATGCAAAATGCATAAATTTAAGTGAAGAAAATGAGCCTGAAATTTATGGAGCTATTAGGCGTGATGCACTTTTAGAAAATGTAGTATATGATGAAAATGGCGTAGTTGATTTTAATGATGGAAGCAAAACAGAAAATACAAGAGTTAGTTATCCAATTCATCACATTCAAAATCATGAGCCAAGCTTACAAGCTGGACATCCACAAAATATAATATTTTTAACAGCCGATGCCTTTGGAGTATTGCCTCCTGTTTCAAAGCTAAGCAAAGAACAAGCAATGTATTATTTTTTAAGTGGTTATACAGCAAAAGTTGCAGGAACGGAACGAGGCATAAAAGAACCAGTTGCAACTTTCTCTGCTTGTTTTGGAGAAGCATTTTTGCCACTTCATCCAACAGTATATGCAAAGCTTTTAGGTGAAAAAATTGACAAACACAGCGTTCATGTATATTTGGTAAATACAGGTTGGAGTGGCGGTGTTTATGGTGTTGGCGAGAGAATGAGCATAAAAGCGACAAGGGCTTGCATAAATGCAATACTTGATGGAAGTATACAAAAAGCAGAATTTGAAAAAATACCGCTTTTTGATCTTAGCATACCAAAAGAGCTAAAAGGAGTTGAAAATAAACTTCTAAATCCAAGAAATGCATGGAAAGATAAAAACATGTATGATAATATGGCAAAACAATTAGCTCAAATGTTTAAAGAAAACTTTATTAAATATACTCAAGAAAACGCAGAGTTTGATTATTCGGTAGCGGGACCAAAGATTTAGTTTTATAAAGAGGGTTTGATCAAAGCCCTCTTTACATGAAATGATTTGACTGTGTTGTTTTAAAATGTTTAACCTGCTTTTACGCTATTTTTACCATGTTTTTTCACATAATACATAGCACTATCGGCTTTTTTTACTAAAGATTCTTTTGTATCGTTTGTTTCAAATTGTGATATGCCAAAGCTACATGTAACATTTCTATTTATATCAAAATTATGTGTTGATATTTTATTTTTTATACTCTTTGCTACTTGCCATGTTTTTTGCTTGTTGGTTTCAGGAAGTATGATAATAAACTCTTCTCCGCCCCATCTTCCAAGATAATCAATCTCTCTTATATTTTTTAAGACTAGCTTAGAAATATTTACAAGAACTTTATCTCCTACTTCATGACCTAAGATATCATTTATTGTTTTAAAATTATCAATATCAAAAAATATAATTGATAAATCTTTGTTATATCTTTTAGCTCGTGAGATCTCTTGTCTGAATATATCATCCATTTTTCTTCTATTAAAACAACCTGTTAAGCCATCTAGTTGAGCTAGATTTGTTAGCTCTTTTTCTAACTCTTTTCTTCTTTTTATCTCTCGATAAAGTTTTTGATTTATCAGCAGTACTACCAATAAAATCAACACTAAAGGCAATAGTATGCTATATAGCCATTTGTAGTTTATAGTTTTGTCGTATATGATGAAATAATATTTTGAATCTATACTATTTTTATCGACATCATTCATCATTGAAATAGCTTTATTTATAATGCTTATTAGAGTTTTATTTGAAGAGTTTATTGATAGTTTTGCATCATATTTTTCATTAAATGTTGCCGAGATTTTTATGTTTTTTTGTTGCAATTTATTGATTTTGTAAGATATGACAGGTATTTTTTCTACAAAGCCAAAAATCTTTCCGCTTTGTGTTTTTTTGATGGCATCATCTGTATTTTTTACAGGTACAAAATCCAAATTTTTATATTTTTCTTTTAACATTTCATAGTATGACAATTGTTTATAGATGCCTATTTTGACATTTTTTAACTTAGAAATATCGGGGATATATGGTTTATCACTTAGTGTAGCTATCGCAATGGGTATGCTAAATAAAGTATTTGATTTTGTGATGAAGTTGTTATCATCAAGCTTTGAAAATGAGTATCTTAAATAATTTTTATTTTTTTTAAGTAATTTTATGGCATCTTTACTACTTGCGACTTCTTTTATTTTATACTTAGAATTTTTTAAAATCTTATTGATAAGTTGCCAATACTCTATCTCAATACCTGCTGATTTATGATTTTTATCCTTATAAGATAGCGGTGGAAAAGTGTGGTTTGTTAAAAGATAAATTGTATTATTTTTTAGATACTCCTTTTCGCTTTTTGCAAGAGATTCTAAGTTGTCATTGTAGATAAACGAACTTACATCTATCATTGGATTCAAGTTAAATGATAATAAAAGATATAGCTTTTTTAAGCCCTCTATTTTATTATAATTGATATGTCCTAACATATTGTTATCAATCCCTGATAGATTTTTTAACACCTCTCCTTCATACTTTAAGGCACCAAGAGATTTGTTTTGAGTATTGTATTTTTTATATATAAGTTTAGCTGTTTCGTCTATGTTATTAAAGGCATATTCCCAGCCTTTCAAGGTTGCATGTTTAAATTTATCTACTCTTGCAGGGTGTTTTTGTAATTCTTGTTTTGAGGTAAATAATATACCGCCATAAAAATTAACCCCATAATTGCTTGGCTTAAATATAGTGTAATTTATGTTTCGTTTTTTAAGTATATAAGTCTCGTTTGCTATAAAACCGACCATAGCATCTATCTTTTGTTCTATATCATCTTTTTTGACATCAATATTGTATCTAGTTTGATTAAAATCATCAAAGCCAAGACCTTGTGATTTAAACATAAAATTTATACCTGCTATTGATTTTATGTCATAATTTAAATTGATGTTTTTGTTTTTTAAATCGATTATTCTTTTTATATTTGGATTTGTGGCTATTAAAACCAAAGGAGATGTTTGATAAATGGCAGATATCAGCGATATGGGTTTTCCTTGTAAAGCGTCTAGTACCGTGGATGATTTGCCAACGCCATAAGTACTTTTTAAATCTATTACATCTTGAGTTATGTTTTGATTTAGTTGATACTCTTTTAGCTCAACTTCTAGCCCCTCTTTTTTGTAATAACCTTTTTCTAATGCCATATAGTAACCAGCAAATTGAAACTGATGTCGCCAATTTAACTGCACAGATATCTTATCGTTAGCGTTTAAGAACATGAACATTAATAAATATAATAAAAAAAATCTAAATATTGACATAGTATATATTATACAAAAAAAAAAAAAACGATTTGCTTAAATTTATATTATTTTATGAAAATTTATATTATTTTTAAATATTAAAAATATTTGATTATGTGTATTGTTAAAATCATATTAGCTAACACCAAATCAAACAATAGCCAAACACTACAAAGGTATTTTTTAAATTAAAATTTTTCTATATTTATTAAGATAATTTTGGATAAAAATCTAAACTCTAGTATTTATGGAATGGTATTTTTAAGTTGCACATTAAATTAGCCTCAAAACGATTTGCCTACGATAGATGCTCCAAAATCAAAGACTTCAATCCATTAGAAATCTTGCGTTTGCACTTTGTGGGCAAGTACCTTTTTGCTTTGATATTCCGCTTTTTTGATTGTTTAATCAGTGTCTATAAATCATGTGGTAAAAAATAGTAGATATTTGGCTGTAAAAAGTTTGCATGACTTCTCATGCAAACTAAATAAAATCTATTTTTTAAGCTCTTTGATACGAGCAGATTTTCCTCTTCTGCCTCTTAGATAGAATAGTTTTGCTCTTCTAACTCTTCCTCGTCTTAGCACTTTTATTTCTTCAATGCTATCAGAGTAGATTGGAAAAATTCTTTCAACGCCTACTCCGTTTGCTCCAATTTTTCTAACGATAAAAGTTTCACCAGTGCCTGTGCCTCTTCTAGCTATACAAACACCTTCAAAATTTTGAATTCTTTGCTTATCGCCTTCTTTAATCATGACTGCAACTCTTAGCGTATCGCCACCTCTAAAATCTGGAATATTTTTCGTTTCAACTTGAGCTTTTTCAAAAGCTTCTACAAACTTATTTCTCATCAAATTTCCTTTTATTTCGCATTTTATACAAATCTGGTCTAAAAAATTTTGTTTTATGCTGTGATAATCTATTTTTTAAGCTGATTATTTTAGCATGATTTCCCTTTAAATATTCTAAAGGGACGCTATTTTTTTCAAATATATTTGGTTTTGCAAAGGAGGGGGCTTCAAGCAAACTGCTTTCAAAACTCTCAATCTGCAAAGAATCTTCATTTCCTAAAACACCTTTTATATTTCTACTTATGGCATCACAAAGACATAATGCTGGAAGCTCTCCACCTGTTAAAATAAAATCTCCAATACTAAAAATTTCATCAGCGTATTTTTCAACAACCCTCTCGTCAATGCCTTCATATCTTCCGCAAACAAAAATAATATTATCTTTTTTTGCCAATCTTTTTGCATCATTTTGGATAAATTTTTTACCCACAGGAGACAAAAAAATAACATGAGAATTTGGAGTGTTTTGTTTAATATGCTTAAGTGTATCATCTAGTGGTTGGGTATTCATGAGCATTCCTGCTCCGCCACCTATCATGGGCTTATCTACTTTTAAATGCTTATCTTTTGAAAAATCTCGTGGGTTGAAATACTCAATACTTATGAACTCATTTTCTTTGGCTCTTTTTAAAATGCTTTGTGAAAAATAACCCTCAATAAGCTCTTTAAAAAGAGTAACAAAAATAAATTTCATTCACGAACTTTGCAAAATATCAAAACAATCTAGAACCTGTATCTTTTTAGTTTCGATGTCGGTTTGGACGATAAATCTATCAATATATGGAATTAAAAATGATTTTGCATGACCTTGTTTTATGAGATTTTCAGCAGTATTGACACACAAATAATCCTGCCCGCCTATTCGCGATATATCGCTAACAAAACCTAAATGCAAATCCTCTTCAAAAATGTCAAGATTTATCATGTCAAACCAAAAAAATTCGTCTTTTTTTAGTTTGCAATTTTGTCTTGTTTGTTCTATGCTTGTTAATAAAATGACATTGACTAAGCTCTGTGCTTTCTCTTTATTTTCATAGTCTTCAAATCGCACAAGCATTCTTTGTTTGTCAAAATGTTTGATAATAAGTTCGCCTCTTTTTTTTGTAAAAAAGCGACTGCCTTTTTGAAACTGCTCGACAAAATCACTCATGATATGAAGTTTTAGATCCCCCCTTAAGCCGATGGTTCGACCTATTTTTGCAATCTCTAAAGCATCATCATTCTTCATTAGCTTTAACGGTAATTCTGTATGATTTTCCATCTTTAGCTTTACAAGCAGAGATAACAGTTTTGATCGAATTTATCATTTTACCATCTCTGCCTATAAGCTTTCCTGTGTCGCCTTTATCTGCATAGATAATAATCTCGCTAAAATTTTCATCAACATCAACTCTTTGTACTTTAACGCTATTTGGATTGTCCGCTATTAATTTAGCGAATGTTTGCAAAAATTCATCAACCATACTATTTGCTCGTAATTCTAGTTACTCTTTCGCTAACTTTTGCACCAACACTTTTCCAATAATCCAGTCTGTCTTGATCAAATTTTACAACTTCTGGTTCTTTTAATGGATTATAATATCCAATAGACTCTATCCAGCCACTATCTCTTCTTTTTCTGCTATCTGTTACAACGATTCGATAAAAAGGCTTTTTCTTTCGTCCCATTCTTGTTAATCTTACAACTGTTGCCATTAAAAATTTCTCCTAAAAATATTTTAGCCCAAAGGCTTATAGATGGATACTAAATATCCACAAATAAGACTTCATCTAGGTATATTTGCTTGTCCCATCATAGAAACTAAATCCTTCATACCGCTTTTTCCTGAAAATCTTTTTGCCATTTTAGCAGTCGATTTAAACTGCTTTAAAAAGCGATTGACTTCCATTTGGCTAAGTCCGGCTCCTTGTGCTATTCTTCGTTTTCTACTATTATTTAAAAGACTAGGGGTTTGTCTCTCTTTTTTTGTCATCGAGCCAATCATCGCTTTGATTTTTATAACTTGCTCCGAATTTTCCAAATCCACATCTTGAAGCCCACTTGCCATATTTGAAAGTCCCGGAATCATTCCAACGATTGATTTTAAACTTCCAAGTTTTTTCATGCTCTCCATTTGTGCTAAAAAATCATCAAAATTAAACTCACCTTTTTTAATCTTAGAAGTAATTTTTTTAGCCTCTTTTTCATCTATAACAGCACTTGTTTTTTCGGCTAAAGTCATCAAATCGCCATCACCCATGATGCGTCCTACAATTCGCTCAGGGATAAAACTCTCGATATCTGCTACCTTCTCTCCAGTACCTATAAATCTCAAGGGAATGCCTACTAAACTAGCTATTCCAAGTGCAACTCCACCCTTGCTATCGCCATCATATTTACTCAAAATTACGCCAGTGATATTTAATTTTTCATTAAAGGTACTCGCACTTCTCACAGCGTCTTGACCAGTCATCGAATCAGCCACATAAAAGACCTCATGAGGATTTAAAATATTTTTAATCTCTGAAATTTCATTCATTAACTCTTCATCTATAGCAAGTCGTCCAGCAGTATCGACTAAAAGGACATCATAAAGTTCATCTTGTGCCTTTTTTAAAGCATTTTTAGCTACAATTTTAGGGTCTTTATTCTCTTCATAATACAAATCTAGTTCATGAAGTTCACAAAGTTGTTTTAATTGTTCAACCGCTGCTAATCTTTGCAAATCGCAAGCTGCTATCAAAACTCGTTTTTTTCTCAATTTTAAATAGTTTGATAATTTAACCGTTGTAGTCGTTTTACCAGAACCTTGAAGACCACTCATGAGTACTATTGTTGGTGGTTTTGAGGCATAAACGAAGCCTTGATTTCCTTTTGCAGTAAGAATATCAGTGAGATTTTTGCGAATTGAACTTAAAAAAACCTCTTGACCAACACCTTTTGCTTTTGTCTCAATCTCAACAATTTTTAATAAATTTTTTACGACTTTATGATGCACATCAGCTTTTAAAAGGGATTTTTTAAGTGTATCGATGGCTTTTTTTAGTGCCTTTTCATCGTCTGCGAAACGAATTTTATTTATAGCAGTTTTAAACGAATCACTCAATACTTCAAACATTTATCTCCCTTTTTATTGCATTAAAAGTCTGCAATAATACAAAAATCTTTCTTTAAACTTGATTAAGTTTTAAAAAATTGTAAAAAAAAATACTATTTTTACACAAGTTTAAGTTACTCTTTGATACAATTTCAGTTCTTTATTAAGCGCCCATAGCTCAGCTGGATAGAGCACAGGTTTGCGGTACCTGCGGTCATGAGTTCGAATCTCTTTGGGCGCGCCATTTGTATTTAAGAGTAAATGCTACGATGAAGTTATACTCTTTTTAAGGTAGTTTTATGAACATACAAGCATTAAGTAAGCAAATTACAGACTTTGAGAATACATGTTCGAGCTTTTTAGATAAATTAAGCGAAGAAGAGTTACAAAAGTTAAACGCAGAACCTACAATATTGCAAATCAAAGCCTTTAACTCTATCGTCTCAGAATGTAAAGATGAAGTTAAGGAAGCTCCTATTGAGCGAATGTCGTCGATTTTAAAACTACTTTTTGATGTAGATACAGAAGAGTTTGACATACAAAACATCTCAAAAACGATGGAAAATTTTGTAAATTATAAATTAAACTCATTTAAAAATAGCGAATCAAAACTAAATTCTATGAAAAAAATACATCAAAATATAGACCATATATTAAATTCATTACAACACCAATATAAAGATTTGCAAAAAGAGTCAAAAAAAATTTATGTATTCAATGGAAGCAAATTAAAAACTATCAAATCTTTGGCGATTAGACTTAATGAATTGAAGCAAAATATACGACTGCAAATGGAGTATGATGCTAAGGCTATATCAAATGATATCATAAAAGATTTTTATAATATTTATATATTTTTCTTATTTTTAAGCTACATGACAATAGCTCAAGAGGAGGAGCTTTTAAGTATAGAAATAGTCAATGAAATAGATAGATTTGTAAAAGTTATAGAGCTTGTTTTTAATGGGCGAACATTAAAAAATCAAGATATGCTTTATTATTATGCAATTTATGAATTAAACGAACTCAAAAACATCATCTATTCTCATATATCAAAAACAGATGAAATCTGATACTAAAATCCCCCCCCCATTTTTTAGTTCTTTACTCTTAGTTTTATCTTTAGCATGAATATGTAGTTTTAAATTCAAAGGCAGTTGGTCTGCATTCATCTGGCCAAACTTGAGTTTTAAATTTATAGTGCTGATATGTATCGATAAACTCTTTACTCATGGCTGGTTTTAGGTATTCGTTGTCTCTAATTAAGCTTTCTAAAGCTCCTCTTAGTGTATGAGGAAGTTGTAATATTCCTTTTTCACGAATTTCGTCTAAGCTTAGTTTAAACAAATTTTCATCCATTGGTCCGATTGGTTCTATTTTATGTTTAATACCATCAAGTCCAGCTAAAAGTAGGGCACTAAAAGCTAAATAAGGACATGAAGAAGAGTCGGGAAAACGGATTTCAGCTCTTATATTTTTTTCACCTGAACCATAAGGAATACGCACAGAAGATGAACGATTTTGAGATGAATATGTTAAAATGCTAGGTGCTTCAAATCCAGGAATTAATCTTTTATACGAATTTGTAGTAGGATTTGTAAAAGCAGCCACACTCCTTGCATGTTTGAGTACCCCTCCTATATACCATCTAGCCATATCGCTTAAATTTGCATACTCTCCTTGTTTATAAAAAAGATTTTTGCCATCTTTCCATATGCTTTGATGTACATGCATACCATTTCCATTGTCTCCATGAAGAGGTTTTGGCATGAAAGTTGCAGTTTTTCCATTTAAGTGTGCTACCATTTTTACTATATACTTATAGATTTGCACATTATCAGCAGCTTCGATCATAGTGTTATATTTTATACCTATTTCACCTTGCCCTACTGCTACTTCATGATGAACAACAAATGCTTCAAGTCCTACTTGCTCCATGACTTGCACCATTTCTGCTCTTAAGTCTACCATGCTATCTATTGGTTGGACTGGAAAATATCCGCCTTTTTTTCGTGGTCTATGACCAGTATTGTAGCCATCTTCATAATCTTTGTCATCATTCCAATCACCCTCTTCACTATCTATTTCATAGTAAGAACAATTTACATCATCACGGATTTTTATATCATCAAAAATGAAAAATTCATTTTCAGGTCCAAAATAAACTGTGTCTCCAATGCCTGTTTTTTCAAGCTCTAAGAGTGCTTTTTTTGCTATGCTTCTAGGGCATTTTTCATACATTTCACCCTTGTAAATATCATACACATCACAAAAGACAATTATCGTCACATCGGCAGTAAATGGATCTAAAAATGCACTTTTAACTTCTGGCATTAAAACCATATCTGATTTTTCAATACTTTGCCAAGCTTGAATGCTTGAGCCATCAAATGGAACTCCATTATTAAAACTATCTTTGTCAATGGCTTTTAAAGTGTATGTTAAATGATGCCAAGCACCTTTTAAATCTGTGAAACGAAAATCCACAAATCTAACTTCATTTTCTTCGCAAAAAGAAAAAAACTCATCTGTATTATTTACAAATTTTCCCATATGTTTTTCCTTAATTTTGTTTTTTAGCAATATTTTACCAGATTAATCAAAAATAAGTATAAAATATCAAAAATTTTTTTAATTTAAACTTTTATTATACAAAACTTTACTATAATTTTACAAATTGTCTATATTTTAGGAGAGTATTCATGACACAAGAAGAGTTAGATGCCTTGATGGCGGGCGATATTGATGAAACCCAACTGCAACAAGAAGAAGAGATTAAAGAAGAAAAAAAAGAAGAAAAAAAAGAAGAAGAGCCAAAACCTGAAAACTATAGGGTTGATAGCAAAACCAACTGGCCACCACCACCACCAACTGATGACCATAAAATGGTACATCAGCTAGACGATGTTACAAGAGATAGTGAGATTAAAGCAAATGAAGTTTTTGATAAACTAGAGAGCATAAACAACATTTTAATGGACGCAGAAGAGATTGCAAATGGAGTGGGTGAGCTTTTAGACAAACAAACTTCGCTTTTTACAACTCTTAAAGAAAATTTTCCAAACATCAAAAGATTTGATGAAGCTTTAGGGGACATGAGTGACTTGAAGCAAAAAAGTGAAGAGATCATCTCTCAGTCTCAAATGGCACAAGATGAGATCATGATGACTATGGATATCATGCAATATCAAGACATTCATAGGCAAAAAATTGAGCGAGTTATAAATGTCATGAGAGCCTTATCAAAATACATGAATAGTCTATTTGAAGGTAAAATAGAAGACGAAAAAAGAGTTAGTTCAGCGGTCCATATCGAAGGTGATAACACTGAAGATGTGGTAAGTAACGAAGATATTGAAGCCCTTATTGCAACACTTGGAAAATAAAACTGAACTTTTAAGTCCTGCGGGTAATTTTGAAAAACTCCGCCTTGCATTACAATATGGTGCAGACGCTGTTTATGGCGGAGTTAGTGCTTTTTCATTGCGTTCTCGTTCAGGTAAAGAGTTTAATTATGATAGCTTTAAAGATGCTATTGATTATACTCATGATAAGGGTAAAAAGATTTATGTTACAATAAATGGTTTTCCTTTTAATGCACAAATTCCCCTTTTGAAAAAACATATTGTAAAAATAGCAGACATGAATCCTGATGCTTTTATCGTCGCTACTCCAGGCGTTGTAAGACTATGTCAAAAATTAGTTCCTCATATACCTTTGCATCTCTCAACTCAAGCAAATGTATTAAACTATCTTGATGCCGAACATTACTATGAATTAGGTGTAAAAAGGATAGTAGCAGCTAGAGAAGTTGGACTTAAAGATTTGGCAAAAATAAAAGAAAAATTACCAAATTTACAAATCGAAGTTTTCGTTCATGGCTCAATGTGTTTTGCATATAGTGGCAGATGTCTTATAAGTTCAGTTCAAAGCGGACGAGTGCCAAATAGAGGTTCATGCGCGAATGATTGTCGATTTTCTTATGAATTATATGCTAAAAATCAAGATAGTGGTACGCTTTTTCGACTCGAAGAAGACGAGAATGGAACTCATATTTTAAATGCAAAAGATTTAAACCTCTCCGCAAGAATTGATGAAATTTTAAAAAGTGGCGTTGTTGATGCTTTAAAAATCGAAGGACGAACAAAAAGTCCGTATTATGTAGCAACGACTGCGAAAACTTACCGAATGGCTATTGATGATTTTTATAATGATAAATTTGATGCAAAAAAATATGAAGATGAGCTAAATACTACTAAAAATAGAGGATTTTCGCAAGGATATTTGGTCCGTCACCCAAGTGAAAAAAGACAAAATATACAAAATTTGCAAAATCTCAATACTTCCATTAGTAATGGAACTCATCAAGTTTATGCCCTTATAAATGAAGACGGCACAAGTTTTAAAGCAAAAGATACTATAGTAAAAAATCAAGCCTATTCAATCATGACAAGTGGTGATATTTGCGAATTTAAAAACGAAATTGGCGAGATTAAAAAAGATGAAAATGGATATACTTTGACACTTTTTAGCATTAAATCACAAAATGGAAAAGAGTTTGAAGAGGTCCATAGTGGCAATATTCATGATATTTTATTGCCTTGTAAATTACCTGCTTTTAGCTTTTTGAGGCTTGAGGCAAACATACAGATAAGAAAGGATTAAGATGGACACTTGGCTTGAGATTGATGAGTTTTGCGAAGTAGTAAAATTAGGAAGAAGCGTGGTTGAAGTCATGATAAAAAAAGGCGAGTTAAAATCAAAAGAACAAGATGGCAAAACTTACATAGAAGCTTCAAAAGGTACGGGCAATATCGTACTTAGCGATATGCAAATCAATACAAACGAAGTCATATCAAACGAAGATGGTTTTGCAAAACAAGCCATCGGAACGATTTTAAATATGCACGAAAAAGTCCTTGATGCCAAAGAAGAGACACTTGAGACTTTAAAAAGTGAAAATCGTTTTTTAAAAGAGTCGCTTTTTTCACTTCAAGAACTTTACGATGAAGACAGAAAAACCATCGAAACCCTACAAACACAGCTTAAAATATCTCAAGATGAAGTAGAGTTTTTAAAGCGAAAATATAAGCTCATGTGGAATAGAGCCGTAGATAATTTTAAAAATTAATAAAAAAGGATAAGATTTGACATTTAGTGCAATGCTATTAAAATTACAAGAATTTTGGCAAAATGAGGGTTGCAATATAGTCCAGCCTTATGATATACCAGCAGGTGCGGGAACTTTTCATAATGCAACTTTTCTAAAAAGTTTAGGCAAAAAACCAAACTCATGTGCCTATGTTGCCCCTTGTCGTCGCCCTACTGACGGAAGGTATGGAGAAAATCCAAATAGGCTAGGAAGCTATTATCAATTTCAAGTCATCATGAAGCCAAGTCCTGAAAATATTCAAGAGCTTTATTTAAAAAGCTTAGAAGCGATTGGACTTGATTTGAGTTCTCATGATATAAGATTTGTTGAGGACAATTGGGAAAGCCCAACTTTAGGTGCGTGGGGACTTGGTTGGGAAGTTTGGCTTGATGGCATGGAGGTAACTCAATTTACCTATTTTCAACAAGTTGGAGGTATAGCTTGCGATCCTATTTCAGTGGAGATTACTTATGGAACTGAAAGACTTGCTATGTATTTACAAGGTGTAAATAGCGTATTTGATATCGTTTGGAATAAAACTCCAAAAGGCGAAGTTACAACTTATGCCGACATTCACAAACAAAGCGAATATGAATTTAGTAAATACCATTTTGAAATAGCTGATGTATCAATGCTTTTAACTCAATTTGAAAATGCAAGAGTTGAGTGTAAAAGATGTTTAGAACAAAATTTACCACTACCAGCGTATGACCAATGCTTGATCGCTTCTCATACTTTTAATGTACTTGATGCAAGAAAAGCTATCTCGGTAACTCAAAGACAAGAATACATCTTAAAAATTCGCGAACTTGCAAAAGCGTGTGCGATTTGTTACAAAGAAGTCGTGGATAGCAAATGACTTTAGGTCAAATCTATGAAAAATTAGATGCAATAAGTCCTTTTGAGTTACAAGAGAAGTGGGACAATAGTGGTATTCAAGTAGGATGTGATGAGAGTGAGGTAAAGCAAATTTACATCAGTCTTGATGTGGATAGCAAATTTTTAAAAAGCGTGGAGCCAAACTCACTCATCATCACCCATCATCCTCTTATTTTCAAGGGTTTAAAACGCTTAAATCCCTCATTTTATCCATCGTCATTGATAGCTAAGATGATGAGTGAAAATATAAGCCAAATTGCTATGCATACAAATTTTGACAAAACGCATCTAAATAGATTTGTCGCAAGCAAAATTTTGGGGTTAAACATAATCGAAAGTAAAGATTTTTGCTTGTTATTGGAAGTCGAGAAAAATTTTGATGATTTTTGTCTCATGATAAAAAAAGCCCTAAAAATCGAACATTTACGAGTAGTCCAAACAAAAGATTACATCAAAACAGCGGTACTAACGACAGGAAGTGGCGGAGAATTTATACCCTCGATAAAAGCAGATTGTTTTTTGACAGGCGACATCAAATACCATCAAGCACTCGAAGCAAAAGAAAATAATCTTAGCATAATTGACATAAATCACTATGAAAGTGAGTGCCATTTTGTGGCTGCTTTAAGTGAAGAGTTGCAAAATTTTAAATTAAAGGTTATAATGTCAAATTCTTTTAACCCCTTTAAATACAAATAAATTAAGGAAACACATGAACACATATTTAGAACAATTAGTAAATCTATCTAATTTAGATAAAGAAATTGACGAGTTTGAGCCTCGTTTGAAGTCGATTTCAAGCTCACTAAAGCAAATCTTAAATGAACAAGCAAGTTTAGAAGAAGAGCTTGAAAATATCAAACAAGAGATAAAAGAGAGTGAAGTTAAAAAGTCGCAAAATGATTTGCATATTAAAGAGCTTGGTGAAAAATTAAAAGATATTGCGAAAAAAACCAAAAATATTAAAACCGAAAAAGAGCAAAAAGCTCTAAGTTTGGAGGAAGAAATTTCAAAAGAACAGCTTGAATTTGCCAATGAAGAAATAAGCAGACTAGAAAAGTTAGTGGAGCAAAAACAAGAACAAGAAAAAGAGCTGATAAAAACCTTAGAGCAGACTAAAATAAAAGCTGATGAATGCAAACAAAGTATAGATAAACAGATCATAGATATAGAAAAGCAACGAGATGAAATTTGCAAAGATAAAGAAAAATTAGTTGCTAACATGAGTCAAAAAATATTGACTTTTTATCAAAAAATTAGAAAATGGGCTAAAAATACGGCTGTTGTACCCGTTAAAAAACAAGCATGTTATGGATGTTTTATGAGGATAAATGACAAAACTTACCTATCTGTAATCAAAAGCGAAGACATAGTAACTTGCCCGCATTGTGGTAGAATTTTATTTAAAGAAAAGCAAACTGAAGAACAAAATGCGTGAGAGTTTTTAGTTTAGTTTATATTTTTCTATGTGGGATTTTATATCTTATCTTGATCCCACTTCTGCTAATTTTTAGCTTAAAAAATAAATATAAACAAAGCATTTTTAGACGATTTTTTTTATACAAAAATCCACCCTTCAAAGATGACTGCATTTGGTTTCATGGTTGCTCTTTAGGAGAAGTGAAAGCCTTTAGACCCTTTTGCGATAAGTTAAATATAGCCATAAGCACAACTACTCAAACAGGATTTAGTGAAGCAAAAAAATTAAGTACTCATGTAAGATATCTTCCTTTTGAAGTATTTTTGCCATTTTGGATAAAAAAACCAAAAATCTTAGTGGTAAGTGAAGCTGAACTTTGGTATATGCTTTTTTTTATTGCCAAATTAAAAGGTTCTAAAACCATGCTCATGAACGCAAGAATTAGCGATAAAAGTGTGAAAAATTATCAAAAATTTTCATTTTTTTATAAAAAAATTTTTGAAAATATTGATTTTGTTTTTGCTCAAAGTGAAGAGGATAAAATAAGACTTCAAAGCCTAGGTGCAAAAAACATAACCGTAAATGGAAATATAAAAACTGCCTGTATAGCTTTGGCAAACAAAACTTATCAAAAACCAAATCGTCGCATAATCACCATAGCAAGTTCCCATGAGCAAGAAGAAGAATTGATTTTAAAACATTTAACTTTGCAAAAAAATGATATGCTAATTTTAGCACCAAGACATCCTGAAAGATTTGAAAAAGTCAAACAAATAGTCCATGAGTATTCAAAAAAGCATAATCTATCATATAAAAATTTTAGTGAAGTTGGATTTTGCGAGTGTGATGTTTTAGTGTGTGATGTTTTAGGAGAGCTTATAAATATGTATGCTATTACTGACATCACTTTGCTTTGTGGATCATTTGTGCCAAATATTGGCGGTCATAATCCGCTTGAATGTGCCAAATTTAACAATATTATCATCAGTGGAAAATACTATTTTAATCAAAAAGAGCTTTATAAAATAGTGCAAAATATCTATGAATGCGAGATAAAAGATTTAAACAATTTATTAAATCAAGATTTAAAAAAATCAAACATGCAGCAAAAAGATGCGATAAAACCAATATTAGATCAAATCAGGAATATAACATGAGAGAAGAAAAAGCGTATAAATTACTAAGCTTACAAGAAGGCATTTCAAACAATGAAGCTAAAAAACTAATCGACAATGGTCTAGTTTATGCAAAAGGCGAAAAACTAAAAATAGCACGAGGCTTAGTTGAGGTTGGAACAAAATTTAAAATACAACAAGTCCAACAAGAAAAAATTATTTATGAAGATAATGATATACTAGTTTTAAATAAACCAGCCTTCAAAACTACCGAACAATTAGCAAAATCTTACCACTTAAAAGCACTTCATAGGCTAGACAAAGAAACTAGCGGAGTTTTGATTTTGGTGAAAAATGAAGAGTATCGCTTAAAAGCGATAGAAGAGTTTAAGGCACAAAAGGTACAAAAGATTTATGAAGCTATAGTTCATGGAAAGGTAGCTGAAGAGTTACAGATTAATTCACCGATTCTAACTATAAAAACAAAAACAGGAGCCTATTCAAAAATATCAAAACAAGGAAAAGAGGCGATAAGTTTGATCACCCCGCTTATGATAGAGGGGAAAAACTCAATGATAAAAATAGAGATAAAAACAGGAAGAACTCATCAAATAAGAGTGCATTTAGCCTCCATATCAGCCCCTATTTTAGGAGACATGAAGTATGGAAAATACAAGGCTTCAAGATTGATGCTTCATTGTGTATCCATGAGTTTATTAGGTCGCACTTTTAATGCACCTGTTCCAAGAGATTTTAAAATGTAAATAAAAATAATTTTTTTCAATTTTAAGCATCGTTTTTTTTTTTTGTTATAATCACACTTTATAAAACACATAAGGATGTCTCATGGGATTTAAGACAAAAATTTACGCAGTACTTATTGTGCTGTTGGTGG
>PDWI01001141.1_pt1 | contig 43010 bp, 30 predicted proteins | sample 1430891 | NCBI WGS metagenome assembly PDWI01 (sample SAMN01162508, study PRJNA174530) | Oral metagenome, whole genome shotgun sequencing project. | biome: Marine environment; feature: Marine mammal; material: Swab sample of the gingival sulcus; isolation source: swab sample of gingival sulcus... | reverse complement strand
AGAGTCAATATTGTATTTAAGTTGTTCACTGAAAATATGACAAAACCTTATATATTGACCTAGTATATTTTCTTTATCCGATACACATATAACATCTATTTTTAAATTTATATCTGGTTGTATATTGTATTTACTCTTTTTAATGAGTGTAGCTAAATCAATACTGTGATTTGTTAAATTCTTACTTCCCGTATATATAGTATACAATTTAATATTAGGCAGTTCAATAGCCTTAGAGGAATATAAGGGTGTTATATTATTGTGCTTAGATATTTGTTTAATGTATTTTTCAAGAGATTTAGCTAAATATAGTAGCATTCTAATAGCAATATTAACGCTATATGTGCTTTGAGCTTCGACCATTTTAATGAGTTCGTTATCTACTATAAAACTAAGGTCATTGTAGATGTCATTTATAAAGACGCTTTCTGCGTTAAGTATATACAGATTATCGGGAGAAATATCGTTTGAATAATCATTAATAAGGGCCTTATATAACTTTAGCAGATTATTTTTATCTGAGAATAGATTTATAAATACACTATCGTGTATATTTCTTTTAACTTTCTTTTTATGAGTATTTTTAAAATTATCAGACATACAATCTCCTTAACTTAACAACAATGCCATAATATGTAAACAAACTGCAACAAATCCGCTACAATAAACAGATTGCAATAAATTTCATATTTTATAACCACACTGAAACAACCTAGATGTTTTACAAATATTAAACTTACATCGGACAACAACTTGTTTAACTTAATATTTGCCGATGGTAAAATATCAAAACAAATAATGCAAAGATAGGTTTTATTGCCTTGTATTAGATATAACACCATAATATGTAAATATAATACATTAAATCCCATATTTTGTAAAGAACAAATCACAATAAAAGATGTATTTGTAAATAAAAGGAAAATCTAAAATAAAGGAAAAATCTTAAATAAAAGAAATCGTTTTATAATATTTGACCTATTTTCAGAACATATGTATTATAATCTAACATTAACTTGAGAGAGGTAAATAATAATTTGTTGCACTACTTTCGAAAAAACTATTATAATATTATTATAGCTTAGTAATTTAATGTGAAAAATAGATTAGTTTATAAAGTTGATGCAGACGGCAATATAGAAATTTATCAGTGTAAAAGTCATTATGATAATAAGGGGTGAAGAGTATGGCACAAATAAGTTTAGAAACAAGAATAAGCGATGTGGATATAAAAGCATTTGAAATGTTTTGTGATGAGCGAGGTATGAACATATCGGATGTGCTAGGTTTATTTATACGTAGTACCATAAAACATAATACCTTTCCTTTTAGTGTAGAAGATGAATTAATTAACGAGAAGTCAGATGATATGTTCTACTCAGAAAGTAATATGAATGAATTAAAAAGACGCATTAAAGCTGTGGAAAATGGTGAGTCAAAACTAATACAGCATGATTTAATCGAGGTGGATTAATGGGATTATTATGGAATGATAATGCGTGGCTAGAGTACTTATCTTGGCAGACTAAAGTGTAGAACGGGAGATGATGCGATGGCTTTGAAATGTTGACAACTAGTATTTATTGATATACACTTAAATTAATAGTTATGTAATTATCGTAATATTTGTATATTTAGTTTGATATAAGCCATTAATGCGGTTTGTCCTATAACTCAAACATTATGTATTAGGATTAGTAAACAACAATTTTTTCATATAAGCTAGATATGTTTTGAGTTATAACTTTAATTAGATGGGTATATCATATACTAGATTAACTACTAATATATTTTGAGTTTTAACTCTGAGTGAGTGGTTATGTCATATGATTACATAATATAGATATTTTATTAAAAGCAAAAAACTAGAAAGATAAATTACTGTTAAATATACTTAAACTTCTTAAATTCAACACTTTTATAGTCCTTATGTTTATTATTTATATTTAATAAATTAAGTAGATGTGGTAGTTTTCATATGTCGAAATTGATTTATATTAATTAATTCTTGAACTTTAAGTAACTCTTGAACTTTAAGTAATTCTTGAACTTTAAGTAACTCTTGAACTTTCGCAGAATTATTAGTTTAAATTCATATTATAGTAGCATTTTAATTGTTTTAGTCACAATAATTTTGTTTACAATAAAAAGCTGATGTCTACTCTAATAGAAATTTTTAGAAAAAACAAGAAGTAATTAATAAGAAGTAACTATATTTTGTTAGTTTAAATACATTATTTATATTGACACAGTCCGAGATGGTGTCGAAATTAGAACGACAATCGAAAAGGAGGAGATTATGAACTTTAAAAAAGGGACATATATATTATTTTTCACTTTAATAATGACAGTCTTAATGGGACTAAATACTTATGCACTGACACTTACAGATGGTGATATTGCACCAAATATGGTAAGCAAACAACCACGAGCGGGACAGTATACGGGTGTTGATGTTGACTGTGAAGATGAAGATACTTCTCTTGAGGTTGGGACTGCTACAACCGCTGAACAACTTAAAAACCCAAGTAATGGTGATATAAAGATAAAACTCATAACTGTAAAAGATGACCCTAGTCATTGGATATACTCTAGTAGTTTTCAAGGAATGAAAACCTATTTGTACTATAATGGCAAACATATAGAAACTATTAACTCAGCTGATGATATTGCAAGTGGTCAAAAAGCAAGATATTACTATGTGAAAAAAGGAGATAGTATAATTTTAGCACATGAGTTTGAACATTCAGGTATGGGTTCAGAATGGAGTACGTACTGGTCTATAGATTATAAAAAGACCAATCGTATGTATGCTTGTACTGATAGAAATACGATTATGCTTGATTTATCTGATTTTAATTTGGGAAATCCAACTAGTAGTGAAGTTGCCATAGAAGTGGGACCTTCTCCATGTCACCTAGGTAATAAACCGTGGGATCCTGCCTTATTTAAAGAACATTATAATTATATTGATAAGGGCGGGGTGTATGATTTAGGAACGAATATAGAAAATTCATTTGCTATAAATACGCTTACTGGGAAGGTGTTTGTGTTAGAACCAAATATGGCACAAAGTGAGATTATGTATAAAAAACATAACTCGAATGAAACATATGATAAATTTAAATTTTATGGCTATGCTAATAAAGATAAAGATAGTATTATCATGAATAAAAAAAGAGAGTATTGGAAACCTATCCAATATTCTATGGTTGTTGCAGAAGATAAAATATCTATAAAAAAAGATTTTCATATTAGTTTTGATGCATATTTTGGATTAGAAAAAGGAAGAAGAAATGCACATCCTAATAATCTGAGTTATGATATGGGTTCTCAAGGTAATGGTATGGTGTTTTTCTTATGTCCTCATAAAGTTAAATTTATTAATAATCCTGGTAATCAAGTGTATGGGATCGGATATACATACACATATGATAATATGTATCCAAAACCTACCCTTGAAGAAGAAATAGGACTTAGAGAATCTTTAGCGATAGAATTTGATACTTGTAATGATTCAAGAGCTTATCATAGTGTCGAACATAAAACAAAATATCTAGATCCATATCCATATTCTCCAAACGAATTACAATGGATGGAAAGATATCCTCCTTATCATCATATGGATCCAAAGTATGGTGGGCAAGATCGTTATGGAAACAGTCCTTTATGGAATAATTGGCCAGCGGGTTCGTTTGATAATCATATATCGATAGATAGAAATCTTATGATGAATTATATGAGAAGCCCTAGGATGACAGATGCTAATGGTGATTTAGTTCAGTATGTAAAATATTTCTTAGAGGATGGTAAATATCATCATGTAGATATTATATGGGATGTATCTGAAACAGCTCTTACAATAAAAGTTGATAATAAACTTATTGGAACTGCAGTGTTTGATTCAGATGTGCCGTATGTGGGACCAACGGTTAATACAAGTGGTTTTTATTATGATTGGAATCAAACTGATTTTAATGGCAAGATACCAGATGACTGGGATCAAGTTACAATTGGATTTACATCACAAGGCGGTTATCAATATAATAGTCATCATCAAGAAGTTAAAAATGCTGATCAGATTATTAAAAATTTTAAAATTAAACAAGATCAGCAAAGCGGTATAAAATTAATCGTAAAAGCTAGTGGTAATACGCGCAGCACGTTTGCTTTATCAGAGTTTAGTGATGATATAGATAAACTTGCAATACTTGAAAAAGAGGCGATAAATTTATATCAAGATATTGGGCAGGAAGCACAAGTTGCAAATAATGGTGGTTATAAATATAAAGTGGGAGATTATCCAGTAAATTCTAAGAGTATATTAAATGAATTTACTGATAGAGCAAGTAAATATTTGAATAATTCATTTTTATATAATGCAGATGAATACGATGATGTTTATAATGAGCTAAAGGAAGTCGTAGACTGGATTAAAGAATCAAAAGTTACAGAAAACAATAAAATAACCATAAATGCATATAGCGGTGAGTATGGTGAATTATTCTGGTCAGAAGATGTTTATGCACCCCAAAATTCACAGGTCTATATAAGGGCTTTAAATGGTGGTAGCGATGTTAGGTATTATGTTGATGCTTCTTGCAAGCAAATCGTAAATGGTGAACTTGAGGATATTGATTTAGATATTGATATTACTGATGGAACTATAGAATCACTAGATGCCATAAATTATAGAATAGATGTTGCTCCATCTATGATGGGTGATAGGCATTATTTGTATGATAACCCAGATAATAGAGGCGATGTTTTAGCACATTCTAAGGATAAGTCAAATATTAGCAAGAAAATGAGTAAATTTGTTATTGCCAAGGTTGGAAATAAACCCAAGCAAGTAAATCTAATGTATAGATGGAAGGGCGATGGTTCAGTACATAATTTTGGAAATGCTTCACTTATAAATAAAGCAAAAAATGCTATATTAAGATATGGTATGGATAGAAAAATCGACTGGATGGATGGCTCTCACTATGATTATGCAAATATATTTACTAGTGATTTTTATGAAAAGCAGACATTAATAAATATTTTAAAGATGGCTGTTTCAGATAAAGTGGATTCTAATGGTCATAATTATCAGTATAGGGTATATGAAGATTTTGTCGATAAATATATATATGAAATAAAAAATGGCAATGTAACAAATAATATAAAAATATATGAGATGGTAGATAAATATTATGATGCCGTGAGTTTAGACAATGCTTTTTATGGTGTAACTTCAAAGGGTGATGTAAGCACAAATAGTGTGGGAGCTGGTGTTACTAGATCGTTTGGAGATCAGATATCACTTATCGTTCCATTTAGCTCGCCAGATAATAGTGATTTAGAAGTATATGGCAGTGATGCTAAGTTTATAATTAGATTTAAAAAAGGTAAATATTTTGATATAAATAAACCGGATATAATGCTATATAAATTTGATAGTGAAGCTCAAATGAAAACTGGATTGTCAAATGGCGTGCAGATACCTGCTAATATCAAAATAAAAAATCAACAATATGATAATATATGCACTATTATACCTGAAAAAAATTATCCTATTGATCCTTCAAAAGTTTATGCTATAAAGTTTGATAGTAGGCTTATGTTAAAAGAGGATTATAGCATTGATAATTTAGTAGATTGGTATAATCAGGGTAACGATAAAGTGATAGATCCAGCTACAGGAGTTACAATAACAGATATTAAACCTTATCAGATACAATATGCCATAGATGAAATCAAAGATCCTAATACCAATAAATATATTCATAATGATTTTATCGAAGTAGATGCATATCCAAGTTGGTTTGATGTTATAAGTAAAAATATTGAAAAGACGCGTAAAGTAAAAATAAATCTCAGTTCAAGGGAATTTTTATCGCCTAGTTTTTAATATTTAAGTTTATCATAGCTTGGATATGTCGATAACTTTGTGCTAAAGAGAGGGGAATCTGTTATGAAATTAAAATACTCCAGTATTATAATAGTGTTATTGATGGTGGTAGTGATAGGAACAAGTGCATATGCAGATGTTTTAGTAGATGGGGATGATAAAGAGAATAATATTACAGACTATGTTGAAGTAGGTAGTTATGTAGGAATTGATGTAGATTCTCCAAACGAAAATACTAATCATACCATGGGTTCTGCGGTGAATATGGGACAACTTATGAGTTCAAATAATGGTAATATTAGAGTTTGGTCAAGAATTAATTCTTACTATACTGGACAAATTAAACTCTTTTACAATGGAAGATATATGGGTTTAGTTGGTAAAAGAGATAAAAATTTTTATGTGAATAAAGGTGATGAACTGATATTTAAGCTTTCTGAACCAAAGAGAATAGATAAAACAGTGTGGTGGATTTCAAAATGGGATGCTAATGGTAGTCATATGGGGCACGCTCGATACAATGACACTCAATTTATGTTAGATTTATCTGATATAACAAAAGCAGGTGTTGTGCTTACTAGTAAGACTTTAGCTCAAACTTTTCCAAAGTATACAATGGCTGATAAGGGTGGGGTATATGATTTGATAGATGATTATGATGACACATTTACAATGAACACATTAACAGGTAGAGTGCTAGTACTTGATGAACGAAAAGTTGTGAATTTATTAGCTAAAAATGCGAGTAAAAGGATTAAAAATTATACTAATTTTATATCTAGTGGATCAGTTAGAAATATTGATGGTATGTTTGCATTTGTAGAACAATATCTAACATCAGATCCAGACACTACAAGTAATAAAACAGGAGTTTTATGCTCTATTGATAAATTATCACTTGATACCAATTTTGAAATTAAGTTTAAAGCTAACTTTGGACATCAGACCGCTGATACTGGTAATACAGTTTATGATTTTGGAAATAATGGCACAGGTATGGTGTTTTATTTAACTCCTAATAGGATTATAGATAGTATTAAAACTTATGATGGTAGTATTGGTTATAGCAAACATAGTTATGGAAAACCTGCTAATTATGGTTTAAAAAAATCCATTGCAGTAGAATTTGATACATTTAAAAATCAAAATAATGGATATGGAACAAGAGATGCTAATGTAAATGCTATGGGTGAGTTTAAGGGCAATCATATTTCAGTTAATAGAAATACTATGATTGATACAGAAGTTGCAGCAGATATTACAAAAGAAAATGGAGATAAGGTGAAATTTGTACCTTATCTGCTTGAAGATGGTAGGTTTCACGATGTAAGTATATCTTGGGATGCTGAAGATGAAACCATGAAAATAATGATAGATAATAATTTAATTGGTAATGTTGTCCTCAAGGGAGATGTAGTATTTCCGCAACCTGTATATCCTTATTTAAATACTACAAGGTGGAAAGCTTTTATTAATAGTCTTAAAAATTCTTCTGGTCAAGTTGATACAAATGGTAGCATAAAGAGTTGGGATAAAGTTCACTTTGGCTTTATTGTCTCAAATTATACTCAAGCAATTCACGATATTAGAGGTCAGCAAAAATTTATAAAGGATATAGAAGTTTACAAAGATGCTAAAAAAATCGATATTAAAGTGTCATATAATGATCAGCCTAATGTGAATAGGACTTTTTCAATTTATCATAAACAAGATAAATATTCTGAAAAGTTTATTGATTTATTAGATGAAGCAAGAGAAATTTCTACAGATATTATAGAAGGTTTTTCCGATTATGAAATTATTGGTAAAGATAGATATGATGTAGGAGAATATAAGGTGGGTTCAAATTATGATTTGCAACAAGCTATTTGGAATGCGAGTAAATTTTATATTGATTTTCAACTATTAGAACAGAACAATCAGTCTACAATTGATGAAATAGAAGATAAGATAAGTCAACTAAAAGCAGAAATGGATAAAATTCATAAATATAGAGTTACAGAAAATAATAAAATAACGGTTAAAGCCGTATCTTCAGAAACTGGAAAAGTGTTCTGGTCTGAAACATTATATGGCCCTGTTGATGACAGACTAAGCATACATCCGTCTAATGGTAAAGACGGCGTTGGCTTTAAAATTTATCTTGATAAACAAAATATTTGGAAGGATATATCTACAACTTCTAATTTTGATACTTTCCCAAGTGGATATGCACTTTATTCTTCACCACAAAATAGGAATATAATATTTGATGACATCAGTAAAGATAAGACAAATGCAAACAGGAAAAAAATAGAAGATTTTGAAATGAGGTTTACTACAGAACCACAAGTTGTGTATCTTATGTATAGACAGGAAAATAAACTTGATTCTTCTCCAGTTCCTAGTGATTATAGAGAAAATGCAAGTACTTATGAAGGAGATGAGTACACTATAGGCTGGAGCTATGACGCTTTTAAAAAGATTAAATGGTATAGTAATAGTAAAAATATACCATGGAAAAATAAAACTCATTATCAGTTTGTGGACTTTAAGAATGCAGGTGAAGATGAAAAGTTGACATTGCTTAATATGTTACAAAACACAAGACGTTGGACTGAGGATAATTCATATAAATATAAAGATAAAACCCCAGTATATGAAGATGTTGAGAGATATTATGAAGATATAAAAAATGCAGTTTCTGACATATCTGATATGGACAAGTTAAGTGATATGTATAAAAAGTATGATTTGGGAACTAAGGTTGATGATAGTTATTATTTTGTATTTCCAAATGGAAAAATTGATATAACTGCATACAATAAAGATACCAATAATACTATACGTTATGATGATGAATTTTCTGTTTTAACTGCATTCCAAACACCAAAGTTCACTGATGCTGGTACTTCTAAGTATACCAATGAAGAAGATGTACATTTTTTAACTAAGATTAATAACACTAAGTATTTAAAATTTGATTATCCTGATGTGAAATTATATGTAGCGAATAAAGGATTTGATTTTAAGGGTAAAAATATAAAAGATTTGGTAGAAGTTAATACAAAACCTGTTATTACAGAACTTGCTAATGGTAAAGGTTATGAGGTTGATATACCTCTTGTAAAATCTACAGGAGTTGATATAACTGCAGAACAACAGTATCTTGTAAGAATAGATAGTAAAGTATTGTCTAATGAAGACTATTTATTAAGTGCTGAGTATTTATCAAATAATGGACTAACTTCTTATAATTTACAAACTCCAGAAGAAGTGTTGTGCAAGTTGTATCAGAAAATGCGACGAACTGATAAATTAGATGATCCAGTTTATGGTGGTAAAAAACTAAGAATAGCTCCACATGAAATTGTATATGCAATAAGCAATATAAAGGATTCTAAAGGATTTGTTTCAGATATCAATAATCTTTCTAAGTTGCTTTCAATAAGTACCACTCCAATATACTATCTACCAGAAAGTCAAAAGAATGATAACTTGCCAGTCAATGTTACTAAGTTCTTTGTAAAATCTGATGAATTGCTACCTGGTAGTAATTAGGAGTAATTTAAATAAAAATTTCTAAATAAACCCCCACCTCAAAAGCTGATAACTTTTGAGGTGGGGGTTGTATAGTGTTTATTTCTAATCTTAAAAAGGAGCGGTAAAGTTGGAGATACGATATTCTAAAAGAGCAACTAAATTTATTAAAAAACAAGATACAACCACACAAAAAAGAATAATAAAAGCTATTGAAAATTTACCTAATGGCGATGTTATTATTCTTACGAACTCAAAAAATAAATATAGACGTTTAAGAGTTGGTAGTTTTAGAATTATATTTGATGATAAAGGCACAATAATAATTATAATCGATGTAGATAATCGTGGTGAAGTTTACAATAGATATTAAGGAGAGATATTTCAATGACTATAAAAGAAAAAATAATAACTGTATTAGATTTTATGAACGAAGAACAACTATCAGATATATTTGTTAATTTACAGCGTATGTATGTATTAAAACAACGTCAAGATATAGCAACAAACGAAGAATTAGCAATAATAAAACAATGGGAAGAATCTGACCAAGAAACTATATCTCACAATGAGTTGTTAAAAGATTTAGGTATGATTAAATAGTTGATATAACTATATTCTGGACATTATAAAAGCAAGGGGGATCATTTCCCTTGCTTTTTTATCCAGTCTTTTGAGCCTTTATTTAAACTGGTATAAAAGTAAATTAATTATAGAATAGTATGATAATAGTTTTATTTGCTTATCATATCATTTTAATAATAACTCTTTATGCTTTGATTCAACTTTTGAATATACCTCGTCTACTGCACTATAAAGCCCTCTTTCAGGATATGATAAATGAATTTGTTCCATCAGTCTCATCAAATCCGCTAGAGCTTGCTGATGTATCTTATCTGGATTAAAATCAGGAAAACTTTTTTCATTTTCAAGATGTCTATTCATTTCATTCATTATTGATTGTAGGATTTCATCATATGAATTTGCATCTTGTTGTGGCAAATCAAGTCTATCAAATATCAATCTTTTAACTGTTGCGATATCGGATTCTTTTTGCCAAAAAGTATATTGCAGTGCCATAATATCATCAGGAATACACTTGGTTCTTCCGGCTAACATAGCATTTGCTCTAACCATATTTCTGCTGAGTTTTAATCGTCTAGGAGATATAAATATATTGTATTCTCTTTCAAGTTGGTTTGCTATGGCAACCATGTCCATGGCTATATTTTCTGAAATTTCGACATTATTTATATTATCTTGAGCATATATAATATCGCTAATAGAAATACTAACATCTGACTTTGTAGAATCATCCATTAAAATCATTTGTATTTTATTTTGGTCATCTGTAAGTGGCTTAACGTGTATACGAGATAAGAATCTATCATGAAGTGCTTGTAATCTTAAATCATTATCCTCTGCATCTAATTCATCAGCTTGTTTAGGGAAAAAATTAGTATCAGCCATAAAAAATCTAAGTTTAGCCTTTACGGTATCAGATCCGTTTTTAAATTCTCCTTCATTTAAAAGCGTTAGCAATCCAGAGTTTGCAACTTGGTCGCTGACCCTGTAAAATTCAGAGCAGAATGCTATAATTGCATCAGGTAAAAATCCTTGATAATGTCTTTTTATAATGCCATGAGATTTAAAATAATCTATATCAGGTGCGCCAAATACATTATTTGGAGATATATCTGCACCCATCTGAATATGAAAATATTTTGTTCCTTCTAAATCTTCAAAATCTATCATATCTACGATTTCTCTAAGTATTGCAGATTTGGCAATCCCTGGTTGTCCAAGTGCAATCATATTAGTCTGTGATAGAAAAGATACTAAAATACAATGTACAAAATCTTCAACCTCATAATATTTATTTGTCAAATATGATTCCACATTGCTTAAAGTTTCACTAAGTTGATTAATTCTATTTTGGTTCATAATATCCTCCTAAAATTTATAGCATTCCAAAAAGATGTCTATCAACATCTATTTTCCAGTTATTTTCGCCGATTTCAAGCACTTCATCTGAAATTAGACCTATATTTCCATAGTCTTGATACGTGTATGAATGTATCATTATGGTATATAGATTAAATTTTCTTTGTTCTTTAACTTTTATAAAGCGTTCTAAGAAATTTTGTGAAATTTCGCATTCTCCATCTGTTATAAATAATATATCACTATGATTTCTTTTATCTGCTTTAATGTATTCAATTGCTACTGAAAGAGGTTTTTCAAAATCTGTACCGCCACATAAAAATGTATCGAGTATATCTAAAACATCTTTAACATCAATTTTTTTTGGGTTTATCTTTTTGATAAAAAGTGGTTCTGATGCCGATGCAAATTGAATGAGAATCAACGAGCGTTTTTGTATTCTAGCAATTTCTAAAATTGAGAGAATATGAGATTGTGTTTCTTCTAATTTCGTGCCTTCCATAGAGCCAGAACCATCATAACATAATACTATAGGACCTTTGTATTGTCCGACTTCCTTTGTCATTTCAACGGTTAAAAGGTCATGTCTTAAATATCTATCGTAAAAGTCGTTTTCAAAGGCTGGTATATCAAGAGATAAATTTATAAATTCATCATCGACTAATAAATCTAAATCTTGACTTCTGGTTAAGGTATCACGAGGATGAAATCTTTTTTTAATTTTCTTTTTGCCTAGAACTCTTCTTGCACAAACTTTTTGTCGACCTACTTTATTTACAAAATCTAAGAAAAGAGGGGCGTGAAAACGTTTATGAAGACCTAATAAATCATCGAGTGATAATTTATCAATAGAGGGTTTATGAATGCCTAAAGTATTTATGCTTTCTTCAAATTCACCAATTGAAGATTCGATATTATACAGGTCGTTATCGATATTGAAATTATCCATTCTATTTTTAAGTTCAGATGGAATTATATCTTTGTATTTTGATTCATGCGGAGATGTAGTAGGGTTCCACTTTTTCTTTGTTGAGCGAAATTCCATAGAACTAGCGTGGTTATTTCCAGTATATTGTCCAGATTGAATATGTGATGCATCAACTTGTTCATTTGAATCAATATTATCAGATGCACTATATGATGTGTCGGCAAAATCTTTATTTTCAGATTTGGTTATATTTTCAAAAGCATGATTAAGCTCATCTAAAATTTCATCTTTTAGTGTAGATTTTCTTTTGTCATCATTTTCTACATCATTTTTTGTTTTATCATCTTTAGAGGGTTGATTTTTATTATCTGATGTATCACTAGGAGGAGTTGAAGATTTTTCATTGCCTTTACTATCAAGTTTTCCTTCTATAAGCTCTTCGGATGGATTTTTTTCTGCATTATCTTCGCCTTGTTGTGGACTAATAGATAAATCTTCATCATCTTGAGGAGTGTTTTTAGAAGTAGTATCGAGGTTTTTATAGTCTTTATCGCTACTTGATAAGTCATCTGATGAGCTTTCTAAATTATTTTCATTTGATATTTTTTCCATTTGCTTATTTATTTCATCAAATAGGCTTTCTAATGTGCTTGTTTTATCTTCGGTTTCATTTTCTGGATTTTGCATTAAGTTTTTAAGAGCGTCTTCGATAGCTTGTGCTAAAGGATTTTTTTCTTCATCGTCCATATAGGATGATATGTCATCGGACAGAGCTTGAGATAACATATCAAATGCTAATTCGTTCTTATCTTCAGTTGACATCTGACTTGGAAGAGCTATTGGAATACCATTTTCATCATTTTTAGGAGAAGGGATTTGTTCTGATAAATTTTGTTCTTTATCATTTTTATCAGAAATTGACGAATTATTATTTTCTGAATTAATATTTTTTGAATCTTGATTAGAGGTTTTATCATTTGAAGAACTTTCTATATCAGAGGAAGTTTCTATATTAGAAGATTTTTCTTCTTGCATAGCTATTCTTTTTTCTTCTATTTGCTCGATATATTCATATACTTTATCAGAAAACATAGCTTTATTTATATTGCTTTTTATTTGATTAAGAATATCGTCTATATTTTGGGAATTAAAGTCATCTTCATTAAAGGGTTGTTCTAAATTTAAGCCGTCGAAATTATCGTCTTGATTTAAATTTATCATATTAGAAAAATCTGCTGTTTCAGCCTCTTTTAGAGCATCGGCAAACCAGCTTGTGCCTCGTGTTCGCTCAAAAATTTGGTCTAAAATCCATTTTAATGACATATATGTATTACTGCGACTTCCAGAGGTTTTAAGGCGAACTTTATTTATGTTTTTTGAATGCAAGTATGCTTGTATAATGCTATATTGTAGCATTTGATTTGCATTGTTAGCTGAATTTTCAACAAATAAAACTGGTTTGTACAACAATAAAAAGAGATCAAACATAAGATTTTCGAAATCGTCAAATACGAAATTACCCTGTCTCAAAGAATCTCTAAGAATATAGGAATTAGATAAAACTTTGTTAAATTGTATAATATCCATTTTGTTATGGTCTATGACCGTGTATTTATTTTCTAGCGACAAATTTAAGTATCTCCTTTAAACTAAAGATATTTTCAATGTTAATTTGCGAATATCATCATATTTTATGCTGTATTTTTAAGTTTACAATTAGATTATATGTTAATTGTCAAGATAAATAAAGGGTAATTATACTTTAAATTTTCAAAGATAATTGTATTAATTTCAAAAAAATTGTCTCAACTCAAGCTTCAAATGATTGAAAAAAAATATTTAATCCATTATAATTTATTTGTAGAGATGGTAGTTGTAACGTGTAAACAAATAGTATATAAATACAATAAAACATTTTATCAATTACATATAATATGTCAAAAGCAATTAAGGCGTATAATAAGTGTAAGGTATTGTAATGATGTATTGTTTGTTGGCATTTATGGAGGAATGATTATGAAGCCTTATGAGTATTTTCGTCCAACTACTTTAAAAGAAGCACTTGATTTTTTAAAGCAACATAGGGGCGAAGCGGAAATTTTAAACGGTGGAACTGACTTAATCGTGCGAATGCGAGAAGGTCATAGTGAACCAAAATTTGTTGTTGATGTTAAAGGTATTAAGGAATTGCATGAAATCACTGTTAAAGGAGATGAGGTTTCAATTGGAGCCTGTGTTAGCATGAATGCTATTGCAGCAAGTCCTGAAGTTTTGGCAAAAGCACCTTTTTTGGCAAAAGCGGCTAATTCAGTTGGTTCTAAGCAGGTTAGAAATAGAGCGACTTGTATTGGCAATATTTGCAATGCGTCTCCACTTGCGGATACTGCAACTCCTGTATTGGCACTTGATACAACTGTTCATATCTATGGAGAAGATGGAGTCAAAACAGTTCCTATAACTGATTTTTTTGTGTTTGTTAGGAAAACGATTTTATCAGAAACTGACATAGTTACACATATCTCATTTAAAGCTCCTAAAAACGGTCAAGGTCTATTTAGCAAGATTGCAAGAAGAAAAGAAGTTGACCTCTCAACTGTCTGTGGTACTGTTATAAAAGATGATGATGGTTATCGAATTGCAATGGGTTCAGTTGCACCTACACCACTTAGATTAAAAGATACCGAAACATATCTAAATGGAGCAGGTAAAATAACACAAGAAGTGATTGAAAAAGCAGCTGATATGGCTAGTAAGGAAGTCTCACCTATTGACGACGTCCGTGCAACTAAAGAATACAGACGTCAGATGGTAGCGGTAATTATGAAGCGTACTCTATCAGAGTGGATGAGTTAGGAGATGATATTATGAGAACACACGTAGAATTTACTCTTAACGGAGAGTTGATAAGTTGTGATGTAGATAATCATAAGACACTTTTAAAGGTATTAAGAGAAGATTTTGATTTAACTGGAGCAAAAGAGGGCTGTGGTGCTGGTGAGTGTGGAGCCTGTACTATCATAATGGATGGACTTCCAGTAAATGCTTGTCTTGTTCTTGCACCAGAGGTTAATGGCAGGGATATTTTGACTATTGAAGGATTAGAAGAAGATGGTGAGCTTCATCCACTTCAAGTATCATTTATTGAAAATGCAGCTTTGCAATGTGGATATTGTACTCCAGGTATGATTTTAACTGCCAAAGCTCTTCTTGATGAAAATCCAAATCCTACAGAATTAGAGATTAAGGAAGGAATGTCTGGTAATTTATGCCGTTGCACTGGATATAAGAAGATAGTAGAAGCTATTCAGTTTGTAGCTGAAGGCCGTATATAGGAGGTATCTTATGAAGTTTGTAGGAAAGAGCGTTAAAAGGGTTGATGGTGTACGAAAAGTTACCGGCTCTTTAAAATATGTAGATGATATCAAATTATCAAGGATGTTATATGTTGCTGCTAAAAGAAGTCCACATGCTCATGCTAAAATTTTAAAAATAGATACTTCTAAGGCAGAGGCACTTCCAGGAGTAAAAAGCGTACTTACAGGTGATAAATATAAAAAACGTGGTGGTTTATATCTTGAAGATAAATATTTCTTAGCTGTTGGCAAAGCGAGATATCTTGGTGAAGCAGTTGCGGCGGTTTGTGCTGAAACAGAGGAAATCGCTCATGCAGCAGTTGAATTAATAGATGTAGAATATGAAGTTTTACCAGCGGTAACAAATGCTAAAGAGGGTATGGAACCTAATGCACCTCTTATTCATCCTGATTTGGCTGATTATAAGGTTGCACCTATTTTCTTCCCTAAAGCTGGAACAAATATTTCTCACCATTATAAATTGAGAAAAGGCGATGCGGAGGCAGCATTTAAAGAAGCGGATTATGTTGTAGAGAATAGTTTTTATGTTCCTCATGTTCAGCACGTTCCAATTGAGCCACATACTGCTATTGCACAAATGGATGCCGATGGTTATTTGACGGTTTGGGCTAGTTGTCAATCTCCATATGCGGTTAGAATGGCGCTTTCTGCTGCATTTGATGTTCCTTTAAATAAGCTTAGAGTTCTTTCTCCAGCAGTTGGTGGTGGATTTGGTTCAAAAGCGGGTACAACTCTTGAAGGAATTGTTATTCCATTTGCAATGCAAGCCAAAGGTCGTCCAGTTAAGTTGACTTATACTCGTGAAGACGAATTTCAAAATGCATATGTGCGTCAAGGACTTCATGCTACAATTAAAACTGGCGTAAATAAAGACGGTAAAATTGTAGCCGTTAAAAATGAATTTATTTGGGATGGTGGGGCATACAATGAGTATGGTGTTAATATAGCAAAAGCTGCTGGATACGCTTCTGCTGGGCCATATGATATTGACAATGTTTACACTGATTCTTATTGCGTATATACAAATCACCCTGTAGGCGGTCCGTATAGAGGATTTGGAATGTGTGAAATTCACTTTGGTATCGAACAAAATTTAGATATAGTTGCTGAAAAAATAGGGATTTCGCCTGTTGAAATAAGAAAGATAAATGGTATGAAACCAGGTGGAAAAACTGGTACTGGTGAAGTTGTTTCAGAGGCTGGATTAATTGAATGTATAGATCAAGTAGTTAAGGATATTGACTTTTTTACTCCTGCTAAATCTGATGATCCTAAGAAGAAACGTGGTAAGGGTATTGCTTGCGGTTGGAAAGCTCCATCTATGCCTAATGACGCTGCTTCATCTGCGATTATAAAATTAAATGAAGACGGCTCTGCACATCTTCTAGTAAGTGCTCAAGATATAGGACAGGGTTCTGATACGGTTATGACTCAGATCGCATCGGAAGTTTTGTCTATTTCGCCTGAAAAGATTACAATTAAGAGTGGAGATACAGATCATACTCCTTATGAGTGGCAAACAGTTGCATCGAGAATCACATATAGTGCTGGTCGTGCTGTATATGAGGCTGCTCAAGATGCTAGAGAACAACTTTTAGAATTATCTCAAATTAAATTGGGTGTATATAAGCGTGATTTAGAGTTACAAGATGGTTTTGTCGTTTCAAAGATTTATCCTGATAAAAAGGTTGCTGTTTCTGAATTGGCGTTAGGTCTTACTTTCGAAGATGGATCGGGTATTCACGGTCCAATAATCGGTCGTGGTTCATTCGTACCGCCAAATATAAGAAATGCTGATAAAAAGACTGGTCTGGGTGATCATCCAGTTGCGTTTTGGACATATGGTTGTCAAGGTGTTGAACTGGAAGTTGATACAGAGACAGGTCTAACAAAGGTACTCAAAGTTGCTTCGTGCTTTGACGTTGGTAAAGTTATCAATCCTCAGCTTTTAGAAGCTCAGGTTGAAGGTGCTATAGTTCAAGGACTTGGAACTGCATTATTCGAAGAGTTAATGCTTAAAGAAGGAAAAGTTTTAAATCCATCATTTGTTGATTATAAGATTCCGACAACTGATGATATGCCTGAGATGATCATTAAATTTGTCGAAAATGAAGAACCTACTGGACCATATGGCGCTAGAGGTGTTGCTGAACCAGCAATGGTACCTGCTGCACCAGCTATTGCAAATGCAATATATGATGCACTTGGTATAAGATTAAGTACGATGCCTATGACAGCAGAGAAAATTTTGTCTGCTATCAAAAACAATGAGAAGTAAATTTTAAGTACCCATAAAGGAGGGGTAAAATGGAAGCTAAAAAAAATGATCCGATTCTTGATGCCAGAAGTCTTGGTGTCCCTAAAATGGTTGCACTAGGTATCCAACATACATTTACTATGTTTGGTGCAACTGTGTTAGTTCCAATTATAACTGGGCTTGATGTTTCAGTGTCTCTGTTTTTAGCAGGAATTGGCACATTATTATTCCACGCTATTACTGGTGGAAAGGTACCAGCGTTTCTAGGTTCTTCATTTGCTTTTATTGCACCAATTCTCGCAGTTGCTGAAACTCATGGACTTGAGTATGCACGTGGGGGAATATTTGTAGCTGGTTTGATTTATTTAATTCTTAGTGGGCTTATTAGTGTCTTTGGTACGGAAGCAGTCGTTAAATTTTTCCCACCAATTGTTACAGGCCCAATCATCATGGTTATTGGATTAAAACTAGCTCCTGTAGCTATTAATATGGCATCAGGCGACTGGTTACTTGCAATTATCGCTTTTGCAATCGTTCTTGTTGTAAATATTTATGGAAAAGGATTTATCAATGTTATTCCAGTTATGATAGGTTTAATAGGAACTTATATAATTGCAGCTATTTTGGGAAGAATAGATTATACTCCTATAAAAGATGCGGCATTAGTAGGACTTCCAGCATTTAGTATCGCTAAATTTAACGCAGATGCTATTATCACTGTTGCTCCTATCGCTCTTGCAACTATGATAGAACATATCGGTGATGTCATTGCTATCGGTGCAACTGTAGAGCAAGATTTCTTAAAGGATCCAGGTCTTACACGTACACTTGCAGGCGATGGTATTGCTACTGCATTATCTGCATTCTTTGGTGGGCCAGCAAATACAACTTATTCAGAAAACACTGGTGTACTTGCACTTACTAGAGTATGGGATCCAAGAGTTATGAGAATTGCAGCGGTTACTGCTATAATCCTAGGTGTAGTTCCAAAACTAGGTGGTTTAATTGCGACTATTCCAACTCCAGTAGTTGGTGGTATATCAATCATCCTATTTGGTATGATCGCTTCTATAGGTGCGAGAACTCTTGTTGAAAATAGTGTTGACTTTACTAAATCTCGTAACCTTATTATCGCAGCTGTAATATTAGTTCTTGGTCTTGGTGGAGCAGTTTTACCTATTCATGTTGGTCCTGTTTCATTAAATATGGAAGGTATGGCTCTTGCAGCTATCGTTGGTATCGTTTTAAACGCTGTACTACCAGAATAATAAAGAATAATAAAAATTCATGTTGGTTATATTGCGGAATCGACTTTGTCGATTCCGTTTGTTATTTAACAATAATCAATAACAAGATAAGTTAAAAATAGTTATTGTAACATTATAAATACTTTATTAACACAATTGATTGATTATTCGGTATAATATAAGTGGTTATTCATTAGTATTTATTATTGCAATATAGATAAGCATATACAATTACGAAAAATTGTTTCGTAATACTAAGTATCCCAAGTAGGCGGAAAATATGCAAAAAAATATTGGTATTTCAGTCAAAGAAGTTTTAAAGTTTGATACTTTTAGTGCTTCAGAGGTATTATGTGGTCATACGGGTTTAGATAATCTTATTAAAACGGTTAGTGTTATTGAGGTGCCTGATATAATCAATTGGGTTAAAGAAGGGGAATTTCTTTTAACAACCGCTTATTCCATAAAGGATGATTTATCAAAATTAAATGAGTGGATTCCTATTATGAAGGAAATTGGAGTTGCGGGCATAGGAATAAAAACTAAAAGATATGTTGATGCATTGCCTTTGACTGTGATAAAAATTGCTAATGAATTGGGATTTCCAATTATAAATATACCTTATAATCTATCTTTTGGGGAAGTGATAACGAATCTTCTTACCCTTATAGTCAATAGACAAACTGATGTATTGATGCAGATTTCAGAGTTTAACGACAAAATAAAAGATATTATGCTTAGAGGTGGCGATTTAGCAGCTATTGCAGAGGCTATAAAGAATCTTGTAAATTCTCCTGTTGCAATCACTGAGTATATTTTTAAGGATTATGTAATAATAGCCGATGAGATTGATACTAAGACCCTATCAGCAATTGTTGAGAGGGATTTTATTCAGCAAACGGGAAAACGATATTATAGCTCAGAAAGCTATGGTCAGCCAGAGGATTCTGACCAAATAAATGGAAAAGATGTTAAAAGATGGGTTATACCTATTTATTCGGCTAATACATTTTATGGATATGTTATAATTTGGGATGTAAATAATAATATTCCACGAACTTCTATGTTTATAATTGAAGCTGCAGTTTCATTAATAGCACTTAATTCTGCGAAAAAATTATCTGTTTATGAAAATGAAAATAAACATAAGATAGAGTTTATTGAAGACCTTTTGTCTATAGATGTCAATAAAAAAAATAGGGCGATGGAAAAAGCACCTTATTTTAATTTTGAGCCTAAGCTGACATATTGTACAGTCGTTGTCAGTTTAAATCCTATGACAAAAGAAGTGCATTATACTCAAAATAATTCTGAAATATTTAAACAACTTACAGGTAAATTAATAACAGTTGTCCAGCGGATTCAGCGATATTATAGCGGTAGACTTTTATATGCAAATAAGAGTGATAAGGTTATATTTCTTTTAGGATTTGATAATGAGATTTCTCAAGAGACTATAAAAGATACTGTATATCAATTTTCTAAGGATATTCTTAATTTTTCTAAATTGGTATCAATTGAAAATCAAATATTTATAGGTATCGGTCGTTCTTATTCTGATTATAAAGAGTTGTATAAGAGTTATAGAGAGGCGAATAGGGCAATTCAAAATTTATCATTTTTAAATAATGATATACGCATATTTCATTTTGATGATTTGGGAATATATAGAATATTATCACATGAAGATTTGCAATCTGAATTAGAGCAGTTTTTCTATGAAACATTGGGTCCTATACTCGATTATGATAGAGAAAAAGATGCTGAATTACTTAGAACGTTGAAATGCTATTTTGAATGTGGTTGTAATTTAAAAAAAGTATCAGAGGAGATGTTCACTCATTACAATACGATTATTTATCGTATGCAGAGAATTAAAGAAATCGGTAAAATAGATTTAAATGATCCAGAGATGGCACTTAATATTCATGTTGCTATTAAGGCAATGGATGTTTTATCGCATGATATTGAAAAGAGATGAATTAATTGAAAGCGATCAGAATATGTAGTGAATTAAAATCATATTTAAATAGGTGTTCAAATGAAATTGCTACTGTACATTCGGTGCATAAGCATTCGATAAATATTTTAAATAAAGATGGCAATTTAATCACGGTATTGATTGATAAAGTTGATATTCAGCCTATGAGCGTTGTCGTAGATACAAATGGTTGTGTTTTTGCGGCAATTGATGTAGGTGATGATGTAATTTTGTCAGTTAAGGGAATATCATTTAGAAGATGTAATGTTTTTATAGATATAGATAAAATTGAAACATTTGATTTAAGTATAGATATAAATAATAGTGAAAAATCCATAGAAGACATTATAAATGCTTGTGCTTTATTAAAAGATATTTTAGCAAGACAAACTGATGATGTAGGTCTATCTTCTTTGGTACATAGAATTTTATTTGATCCTGTAATTAGAGTTGATAATCCTGTTGAACCAAAATTAAATCATTATTGTGATTTTATACAGGAAAGATTGGTAAATTTGCTTGGATTTATAGGGGCAAAGAACTTTGAAGATGCATTGCAAGTGATACCAAAGTTTATAGGTTTTGGTTCAGGACTTACTCCATCATCGGATGATGTATTATGCGGTATGTTAGCTGTAATTGCATATGCTTCAAGGATATATGAAACTCAGGATTTTTGGGCAGATGCGATGCAGTTTTCAATAAATGCCTATAAAATAAGTTTAGGCAAGACAACATTGGTAAGTGAACAAATGCTTATGCACGCTAAAGATGGGAAATTTCCGAAGAGTTATCATGGACTTTTGAAAAGTTTGTTTTTAAAAGAACAGATGTCAATTGATGAAGTGGCTATGGAAGTTATGAAAAGAGGAGCTTCATCTGGTAAAGATTTCATATTTGGAGTGTACTGCATGCAGTCAATTATTTTAAAATTGTGGTTTATGCCACATAGTCGATAAGCACAAAGGAGGAAGTTAATGGTACTTTATGAGATCCGTAAAAATGCCTATTATGATTCAGTAACTCTTATGCTGATATCAAAAGATATCAAGGCACTTGACGGTGTGGAAGAAGCATTGGTAGGTATGGCTACTGATTTGAATGTTGAGCTTACAACAAATCTTGGCTTGAATAAGCCTGAACTAAGCGAATTAACACCAAATGATTTCTACATTGCAGCTGAGGTTGATAGCGAAGCTACTATGAAGATGGTTGTAGAAAAAGTTGATGAGCTTTTAGCTCAGAAAAAAGATGCTGCAGGCGATGATTATAGACCTGCCACATTGCAATCTGCTGTTGATGCACTTCCAGGTGCAAATATGGTAGTTATATCTGTTGCTGGGCAGTATGCGAAAGCAGAAGTTGAAGATGCTTTAAGTAAAGATTTGAATGTTATGCTTTTCTCTGATAATGTTTCAATTGAAGATGAGTTAGAGTTAAAGCAAAAAGCAGTTGAAAAAGGGCTATTAATGATGGGCCCTGACTGTGGTACTGCTATTATCAATGGTGTTCCTTTGGCATTTGCTAATGTGGTTAAAAGAGGTCCAATTGGTATTGTTGGCGCATCTGGTACAGGTACACAAGAGGTAAGTGCTTTAATAGATAAGATGGGTTCTGGTTGTTCTCAAGTTATTGGAACAGGTGGACGTGATCTTAAAAGTGAAATCGGCGGGCTTATGATGATTCAGGGTATGGAGGCTTTGATTGAGGATCCAAAAACTGAAGTTATAGTATTGATTTCTAAGCCACCAGCTCCAGAAGTTGCTGTTAAAATTCTTGAATTAGTTAAGAAAACTGATAAGCCAGTTGTAGTTGATTTTATTGGTGGAGATGCAGAGGCTATAAAGGCTGTTGGTGCATATGCTTGTATTTCACTTGAGGATACTGCTAAAAAGGCAGTTGCTCTTGCAAAAGGTGAAACTCCAGTAGATTTTGATGGTTTTGATGTAGATGAAGCTCAAGTTGATGAATGGGTTAAAGAAGATATTGCAAAACTTGCTCCAACTCAAAAAAATCTACGTGCTTTATATACTGGTGGAACACTTGCAGATGAGGCTATGAAGATGCTTGGTCAAACTTTAGATGGCATTTATTCTAATATTCCACTTTCTCCAGAGTATGAATTAAAAGATCTTAAAAATTTAACTGGTCATGTTTGCATTGACTTAGGTGAAGATCAATTTACTGCTGGTAGACCTCATCCAATGATCGATCCTACAACTCGTTCTGATCATTTTAAAACAGATATTGATGCACAAACTGCTCTTATTTTGTTTGATGTTGTTATTGGATATGGTTCTCATGCCGATCCAGCTGGTGAGGCTGCAAAGGCTATTAGTGAATTAAAGCAAAAATTTGACGAGAAATTTATTATTGTGGCATCGGTTACTGGTACAGATAATGATCCACAAGGACTAAAGAGTTCTCAAGCTTCATTAGAAAAAGAGGGTATCCGTGTATTCCCATCTAATGCACAGGCTGTAAGATTTGCTAATAAAGTAATGGCAGCTATTAAATAGGAGGCTAAAAATGAGTAAAATAAATGAATTATTTGATTCAAAATTAACAGTTGTAAATATGGGATTAGAGTCTTTTTATGAAGAATTAAAATCTCAGGATGTGCCTGTAATTCATATGAATTGGCGTCCTAAGGCTGGAGGAAGTAAGAAAATGGCTGGTCTATTGGGTCGTTTAAAAAAGAAATAAGCAAATTTAGGATTAGGAAAGATTAGTAATATTAATTTCCTTAATCCTATTTAAAGACAGTTTATGTCTATTATATTGTATTTTGATATTTCGTCATATTGACGAATAAAGTATATCGTTATAAAGGAGAGGATACTATGCAAGAAACCATTCAAAAGGCCAATAAGGAGGCCATGAAAAGACTTCAATCAGGTCAACCTACACTTATCGGTATTGGTGTTGCTGGAGAAGATATTCCAGGAATGACTAAAAAGACTATTCTTCACGCTGGTCCTCCAATTAAGTGGGAGAATATGAGCGGTCCATTACGTGGTGCTGTTATTGGTGGATTGATCTATGAAGGGCTTGCTAAAGATGAAGCAGAAGCTATTAAATTAGCTGAATCAGGAGAAATTACTTTTGATTCTTGCCATCATCATCAAGCAGTTGGTCCAATGGCTGGTGTTGTTACTGCATCTATGCCTGTATGGATTGTAAAAAATAAAACATTTGACAATCTAGCTTATTGTACTCTTAATGAGGGTCTAGGAAAAGTTCTTCGTTATGGTGCATATAGCGAGGAAGTTATTGACCGTCTAAATTGGATGGAAAAAACTTTAGCTCCTGTACTAAAGGCTGCTCTTGAGCTTTCAGGTGAAATCGATCTTAAAACAATGATTGCACAAGTTGTTCAAATGGGTGATGAAGGTCATAATAGAAATAAAGCTGGTACGTCTTTATTTATTCGTGAAATTGCTCCATATATTGCACTAACTGACTTTACAAATGAAGAAAAGAGTGAAGTTCTTAAGTTTATGCATACAAATGACCATTTCTTCTTGAATTTAACAATGCCTGCTTGTAAGTCTACTATGGATCCAGTAGGTGGAGTTGAGTTTTCAACTGTTGTTTATACAATGGCAAGAAATGGTACAGAATTTGGTATCCGTGTATCTGGTTTACCTGATAGATGGTTTACTGCTCCAGCAGAAATTATTGATGGTTTATTCTTCCCAGGATTTACTAAAGATGATGCTAATCCAGATATTGGTGATTCAGTTATTACAGAAACAACTGGTATTGGTGGTTTTGCAATGGCTACTGCTCCAGCGATTGTTCAGTTCGTTGGTGGTACTCCACAAGATGCTATCAACTATACTACTAGTATGTATGAAATTACAGAAGAAGAAAATAATGCTTACAAAATGCCTACAATGAATTTCCGTGGTACTCCAACAGGTATTGAAATTCAAAAGGTTATCGAAACACAAATTCGTCCAATTATCAATACTGGTATCGCTCATAAAGATGCTGGTGTTGGACAAGTAGGTGCTGGTCTTGTTCACCCACCAATGAAGTGCTTCGAAGATGCTATGGAAGCATATGTTGAAATGCTTGAAGAAAAAGGTTTAATTGATTAGTATTAAAGTATTTTGTTGATTGTATTTAGCCTGTCTTAATAGGCAGGCTATGCAATATATTTGTTTTCCCAAAGTCTATTCCATAAGGAGGAACCGCTATGAATTTTTGGAATAAAAATGTAAAAATGTATGATTTAAGTCAACCTACAAGTCATTTGACTCCACCATGGCCAACTTATGAGCCATTACAAGTTAAATTTTTTAAGCGTCTATCGCCAAATGGTGCCAATGGTCAGATTATAACTTCTACTAACCACGTTGGTACTCACCTTGATGGACCAATGCACTTTGATACTGCTGGACGTGATATTTCTGAGCTAGAGTTAGAAAAGCTTTGTGCACCAGGTGTTGTTGTTGATATTTCTGACATCTGTGAAGACTGGAGCATCTATACTCCTCAAGATATTATGGATCGTGTAGAAGTAAAAGAGGGCGATATTATCGTTGTAAATACTGGATATCATAAGTATGGTTGGGATCAGCCAGAAGCTGATGAGCGTCGTTATATGCTACGCCATCCTGGACCATCAATGGATTGGCCTGAGTGGGTTAAAGATATGAAAATTAGATATCTTGCAATTGATGCTGGTTCTATGGATCACCCAATGAATACTAAGATTAGAGATTGGGAACCAGCTGAAGCAGAAAAATGTGATGCTTATATGAAAAAAAGATATGGAAAGGCTTTAAATGAGTTATATCCATGGCCAGAAGCATATCAAGCAATGCATATTCACGTTTTTGGAAAGCCTCATGAAATTATTCACGCTGAAAATATCGGTGGAGAAATCGACAAAGTTCTAAATAAGCGTTTAGTAATTGGTTGTTTCCCATGGAAATTTGAAGGTGGAGAGAGTGCATTCTGCCGTATGGTAGCATTTGATGGCTTATTAGGCGAAGTATAAGAATAAATAAATATGTTAACATTGGCACAGCTCACTCCTAATAAGGGGTGGGCTTTGCCCATAAGGAGGATTATATGGGACCACTTGAAAATCTGAAAGTATTGGATTTAACTAGAGTTTTAGCAGGACCTTATTGCACTATGATATTTGGTGATTTAGGTGCTGAGATAATTAAAGTTGAAGTTCCAGGTAGAGGAGATGACTCTCGACAATTTGGACCTTATCAAAATGGTGAGAGTGCTTATTTTATGAGTCTTAATAGAAATAAGCATAGTTTAACACTTAATTTAAAGACTGAAAAAGGTAAGCAGATATTAAAAGATTTAGTTAAAAAAGTTGATGTACTCGTTGAAAATTTTCGCCCTGGAACAATGGAAAAATTAGGATTAGGATATGAAGTATTAAAAGAAATCAATCCTAAATTAATATATGCGGCATCTTCTGGATTTGGACATACTGGTCCATATAGCAAACGCCCAGCTTATGATGGTGTTGTTCAAGCAATGGGTGGAATAATGAGTATAACAGGTGAAAAAGGTGGAAAACCAACTCGTGTTGGACCATCTATTGGAGATATTGGTGCGGGATTATTTACTGCAATTGGTGTCCTTGCTGCCATTGAAAATAGACATATAACTGGTAAAGGTCAAAAGGTAGATGTAGCGATGCTAGACTGTCAAGTTGCAATGCTTGAAAATGCTATTGCTAGATATGTTGTAACTAAAAATGTACCTAAGCCAGCTGGAAATAAACACACTTCGATAGTACCATTTGAGCCATTTGACACAGAAGATTCTCAAATTATGATAGCAGTTGGAAATGATAATCTATGGAAAAAATATTGTGATTTAGCGGATTTAAACGATATTGTTGACGATCCTAAATTCTCAACAAATCCAGAAAGAAATAATAATTATGATGAATTAAGACCTATTTTGGATAAGGCTATGAGAACTAAGACTACATCAGAATGGCAAAAGATATTTGATGATGCTGGCATTCCAAATGGACCTATCAATTATATAGATCAAGTTCTTGAAAATGAACAAGTTAAGGCTAGAGATATGATTGTAGATATAGAACATCCAACTGCGGGTAAATTAAAAATGCCTGGTGTTGCTATTAAACTTAGTGAAACTCCTGGTGCAGTAGTTTCTCCAGCACCTATTTTAGGTCAGCATAGTGAAGAAATATTGAAAAAACATCTTGGATATGATGACAGCACAATAGCTTCTTTAAGAGAAGAGGGAGTTCTGTAATAAAAGGAGATGTTATGAATAAAAAAGTTATTGATACTTTAAATAAGGCAGTTTCAGCGGGAAAAAGTGTAGCTCTAGTTACAATTACTAATAAGGCGGGCAGTGGCCCACGTGGAGTTGGTAGCTCAATGGTTGTCGATACAGATGGCAATTTACTAGCTGGAACTATTGGCGGTGGAGCTATTGAGCAAAGGGCAAAAAAAGATGCTAAAGAGTGCTTGAGAAAACGTGAATCAGCTGCCTTTAGCTATGAATTATCAATGGAAGAAAAGCCAGAATCCGTAGGGATGGCTTGTGGTGGTGCTGCCGAAATATTTATAAATGTATATATTGACAATAAAAAGTTAATTATATTTGGCGGTGGTCATATTGGGCTTAATTTATCACAAATGGCAAAACTTCTAGGTTATCATGTAACTATTGTAGACCATAGACCAGAATTTTCAAATAAAGAGAGATTTCCTTGGGCTGATGTCTTGATTAATGCATCTCCTAAAGATGCTAAAGAGCAGCTAGACATCACAGAGCAAACGGCAGTTGTTATAGTTACACATGGTCATGTATTTGATGCAGATGCTTTAAGAGAAGTGGTACATTCTCCTGCATTTTATATAGGAACTATTGGTAGCATTAGTAAACTAAAACATTCTTTCGGTACTCTTCTTGATGAGGGAGTAGAAAAAGAGGTTTTACAAAAGGTTTTTGCACCTATTGGTATCGATATAGGTGGGGAATCACCAGAGGAAATATCAATTGGAATACTCGCTGAAATTCAAGCACATGGATATGGAAAAAGACCTGTTCATCTTAAAGATAAGAATAAGGAGTTGATCTGGGAATGAAAAAAGTATATATTCGTGGCGGAGGAGATTTAGCGACTGCTGTAATTCAAAAACTTCATCGCAGTGGATTTGATGTTCTTGTTAGAGAGCTTGAAAATCCAAGAATGGTTAGACGCAATGTGTCTATTTCAAATGCCATTTATGAAAATGAAATTACAGTAGAGGACGTAACTGCAAAATACGCTAAAAATATGGATGAAGTCAGTGAGTGTTTTGAAAAAAGAATTATTCCAGTTGTTACTATGGACGAAAAGGAAATTTTTGAAAGCTTTAATCCTGATGTATTTGTAGATGCTACTCTTAGAAAAAAAGAGGCTGATTATAGCAAAGACAGTGCCGATATAGTTATTGCCCTTGGTCCTAGTATTGTGGCAGGAAAAGATGCAGATGTTGTGATTGAAACTAATCGTGGACATGACCTAGGAAAATTAATATTTGAGGGTAAGGCTGAAGAAAATACTCATGCTCCTGGTAATATTCAAGGATTTACTGTGGAACGTGTACTTAGAGCACCATGTGCTGGAAAATTTGAACACGTGCATAAGATTGGCGATTTAGTAAAAAAAGGTGATGTTATAACTAGAGTTGATGGTCAAGATGTATGCACGCAAATAGACGGTGTGGTACGTGGACTCATTCACCCAAGCGTTATAGCTCATAAGGGACTTAAAGTTGGCGATGTTGATCCAAGAGGTAATGTTGAGTATGTAAATACTATTAGTGAAAAGGGAAGAAATATTGCTGGTGGTGTTCTTGAAGCTATATTGATGTTAAGTAAATAATATAGATAATAAATTCATAATAATGTATAATACGGGGAGGTGGCAAAAGCTACTTCCTTGTTTTATATGTCATCGAGGTCTTATTTAAACTGGTATGTTTAGTAAATTATTTTAGAATAGTATTACTTTATATATAGGTAGGAGGGTGTTTTGAGATTTTTTCATATTGCAGATTTACATTTAGGTAAAAGGGTAAATGAATTTTCAATGATTGATGATCAAAGATATATATTAGATAAAATCATTGAACAGGTTGATGATAAAAAGCCTGATGCAATATTGATTGCTGGTGATATTTACGATAAAGCTGTTCCATCTGCAGAGTCTGTTGTACTACTTGATGATTTTTTATCTAAATTAGTTGATAGAAATTTAATAATTATTATGATAAGTGGTAATCATGATAGCTCTGAAAGATTGGCATTTGCTGCTAGTATAATGAAAAATCAAAAAATATATATCTCTCCTGTCTTTAATAATGAGGTAAAACCAGTAGTTTTAAATGATGTGTATGGCAAAATCAATGTGTATATGTTACCTTATATTAAACCTATTGAAGTTAGAAGATATTATGCTGATAAATTGATAAATGATTATAATGAGGCTGTAAAAACAGTTGTAAATAATATACAAATAGATAAAACACAAAGAAATATTATATTAGCACATCAGTTTATAACAGGTGCAGAGGAGACGGAGTCAGAGCAAAAGAGCGTTGGAAGTGTTGAAAATATTTCGGTTTCAATATTTGATGATTTTGATTATGTTGCACTTGGGCATTTACATAGACCGCAAAGCATATCTAAAAATGAGGTAAGATATGCTGGTAGTCCACTTAAATACTCGTTTTCAGAGATTAATGATAAAAAGGGAATAGTTTGTTTTGATATTAATGAAAAGACAAAGCCGATTGAGATATCAATTCTATCACTTATTCCAAAAAGAGATATGGTAGAGATTAGAGGAAATTATCTCGATATTGTAGCAAGGGATTATTATGTTAATTTTAATTTAGAGAATTATTATCATATAATTTTAACCGATGAACAAGATATTCCAAATGCACTAGGAAAGCTTAGAAGCATATATAAAAACATAATGAAATTAGAATATGATAATGCTCGGACTAGGGCAAAAACTGAGATATTAAATGATTTAGACATAGAGAAAAAAAAGCCTATTGAAATCGTGGCAGAATTTTATAAAAAGCAGAATAATAAAGATTTGAGCGATGAGCAAAAGGATATACTACTCGATATGATAGATGAGATTTGGGGTGAGAAAAATGCGTCCTATTAAACTTATTTTATCTGCATTTGGGGCATATGTTAATGAAACTACAATAGAATTTGATAAATTTGGAGATAAGGGTATATATCTTATTTCGGGTAAGACTGGGGCGGGAAAAACTGCTATATTTGATGCTATTTGCTATGCACTTTATGGAACGCCCAGCGGAAATACTAGAGATGTAAGTATGTTTAGAAGTAAATATGCTGATGATAATATAGAAACTTTTGTAGATTTGACTTTTAGTTATAGAGATAAGGTTTATAATGTTAGGAGAAATCCTAGGTATCAACGTGCTAAAAAGCGTGGTGAGGGTCTTGGAATTGAAGATGCATCTGCTCATTTAATATTGCCAAATGGTAAAAGTATATCAAAAAAGACGCTTGTAAATAAAGAAATTGAGAAAATTTTAGGGGTGAATAGAGAACAATTTTCGCAAATAGCCATGATTTCGCAAGGTGAATTTTTGAAATTAATTATAGCGGGAACAAAAGAGCGTCAAGAGATTTTTAGTGATATTTTTAAGACGGCATATTATGAAAAATTAGAAATTAAATTAAAAAGATATAAAAAGGAATTAAATGATGAACTTACAAAATTGGAGCAGAGTATAAATCAGTATAAAGAAGGTATAAATTATATTATCAATGATGAGAATAATAAAATATGTACTGAATTAGAAGAATTAATTGATAATAACATACATTATGATAGATTTATTGAGTTGCTGGATTTAATTATAGCTGATGACAATGAAAATAAGTTAAAATTAGAACAAGAATTAATTAAAGTTGATAATAAAATATTGGAAATAGGAACTAGACTAAAGGATAAATTGCAGTTTGATAATGAATATAATGAAATACACGAATTAGAGTGTAGATTAAAGAAACTTGAAGATGAGCATATTATATATGAACAAAAATTACAGATTGCTCAAAGGGAAGGTGAAAAATCTGACTCTATTAAGGCACATATAAATAAAATTGCAGAAAGTTTAAATCTATATGCTGAGTTTGATGTTTTAAATAAGAAATTAACTAAATTAAATGATGAAGAAGTAGAATTAAAAAATTTAGTTAAAAAAAATAATGATGATTTAGAAAAAATAAATATTAGAATGGAAAATATTAAAAATGAACTAGAGTCAATAGGAAGTATCGATGTAAATAAAATAAAATTGGATACTGATATTGCTAGAGAAGAAGATGAATTAAATACATTAAATGAAATTATAAATAAATTAGAAGAATTAATAAATATTAATATTGAAAGAAAAAAGGCTATTAAAAATTATGAAGATAAAAATAATGAATATCATATTTTAGAAGATAAATATAGAATAAATCGAGATAGATACTATGATGAGTTAGCTGGTTCTCTTGCAAAAAAATTAAGTGATAATGAGCCTTGTCCTGTATGTGGGGCTACAATACATCCTAATCTTGCAAAATTTTCTGATGAAACAATCACAAAGGATATGCTTGATAAATTAGAACAAAAGTTAAAAAAAGCAAAGATTATATCAGAGCAAGCAAGTGAAAAATCTGCTAAAATAGGGGATAAAGCAACTGAAATAAAGGCATTTATAATGTCTAAAAGCACAGAAGTTAATTTTGAATATAAGGAAGATGTTACACTTTCTAGGTATAGTAAAGATAAATTGATGTTGCAAGATAAAATAAATAAATTAAAACGAAAAAGGAAACAAATAGAGATAAAATTAAAAAGAAAAGAGGAGCTGGAGAGTATACTTCCCGATTTGGAAAATAGTATTGCTACAATAAATGATAAGTTTCAAAAAAATAATATTCAGATAGTTCAAAATCGATTGGAGTGTAAAAATATCCTTGAAAATAAAAGTAAATTGCAGGAAATATTAGAATTTGATAATACTCAAATGGCAAAAAATAAAATAGATGTATTTACTAAGCAATTAGAAAAAATCGAAAGTGATATAAAACAGGCTACTTATGATATAGAAATATCAAATGCTCAGTTGCAAAATTTACGGGGACAAATATCCGCAAAGAGGAAATTTCTTGAAAGCAAGGAGGAATTAAAAGAAGTTAGGATTGAAGATATAGAAACTGAATTAGAACATAATAAGGCTTTTAAACGAGAAATGTCTTTAAAAATAGCTGATATAAGTACGAGAATAGCGGGAAATAAAAATGCCAGTTGCGGTATAAAATCTAAAAATAATCAATTAGTTAAAATACAAAATAAGTATGCAAGTGTTAAGGAATTAGCTGATACTGCAAGTGGTGATATAAGTGGTAAGGATAGAATAACTCTTGAAACCTATGTTCAAATGAATTATTTTGATAGAATAATTGAGCGAGCTAATATTAGATTGATGAAGATGACAAGTGGGCAGTATGAGATGGTTAGAAATACTAATTCAAGTGATCAACGTATAAGAAGTGGACTTGATTTAGATGTAATAGACCATTATAATTCCAGTGTAAGAAGTGTAAAATCCCTTTCAGGTGGGGAATCTTTTAAGGCATCTTTATCTCTTGCGTTAGGACTTTCTGATGAAGTTCAAAGTATGGCTGGTGGTATTAAAATCGATACTATGTTTGTAGATGAAGGATTTGGAACTCTTGATGAACATTCCCTTAATAATGCTATAAAAACTTTGATAGATTTATCAGAGGATAATAGATTAATAGGTATAATTTCTCATGTGGCAGAGTTAAAGGATAGAATAGATAAGCAAATTATAGTTACAAAGGATAATAATGGCGTTTCAACGGCAAAAATTGTATGCGGTTAGGAATTATATAAATATAATAGGATAAATAGGAGGGTTTATGAATAAAATAGCAAGCAGTTATAAATTTGGAATGATAATGGCTCTGTCCTGTGCCATTATTTGGGGGTTGTTGCCCATTTATTGGAAGTTGTTAGAGCCTATATCTCCTTCAGTAATCATAGTTTATAGGATATTTTTCGTAGTGTTAACCTGTGGTGTTATATCGGTATTTTTATATGGAAAAAAGAGATTTTTAGAGCCGATTAAAGATAAAAAAATGCTTTTTAATACGATTATAGCTGGTATTCTTATTACGGTAAATTGGAGCATATTTTTATGGGCTGTAAATACTGGACAGATAATTCAAACTAGTATTGGATACTATATGGAACCCCTTATTGTAAGCTTTTTTGGTATCTTTATATTTAAGGAAGAATTTAATTTACATAGAAAGATAGCATTTTCTCTTGCGACTATTGGAGTTTTAATACTCATTTTTTATTCAGGAGAAATTCCGATTTTGGCATTGTTATTAGGGACGACATTTGCTATATATGCAACGGTGAAAAAATCTGTTAATTATGAGTCGATTTTAGGGCTTTTTTATGAAACCGTTATATTTGCACCATTTATGTTAGCCTTAATAATATATATGGAATTTAATGGGGTAGGAGTTTTACTAATTGCTAAACCATATCAGCTTATATTATTGACTTTAAGTGGTATTATAACGGCAACTCCACTTGCTTTATTTGCCATTGCAGCACAAAATCTTCCGCTTATATCGCTTGGCGTAACCGAATATATTGCACCTTCGATTTCTCTTATGCTGGGAATATTTTTATTTCATGAAGCGTTTGATGCTATAAAATTTATAACATTTTGCTTTATTTGGGTGGCGTTAATATTTTTTACAATAGGAGAAGTTAAGATGCAAAAAAGTGAAAAAATTAAGCTGTGATGGATCAGTACTAATCTCAAATTAATTTAATCAGTTATATCAATATCATAACTATCTAAAAAATTATGGCGAATATCATCTGATTTCCACTCTAATATGGCGTCAAGATGTACATTTCTCGTTGAGTGAAAAATAGATTTTTCCACATCGTCAAAATTTTCGGAGAGATTTGCAATTAGTTTTTTTATTTCCGTTCTTTTAGATGAAGTTTGTTTTGATGATACTGGGCAATCACAGGCTAGAGGAGTGATACCAGCCCATTTAAAGAATTTTTGTATATGTTCTTCTCTTATGTAGTAGAGTGGACGAATTAGTTCCATATTATCAAAGTTAGTTGATTTGAGTTTTGGCATCATGGTCATATATGTTCCTGCACAGAGTACATTTAAGAGTACGGTTTCAATAACATCATCAAAATGATGGCCTAGTGCTATTTTATTGCAACCAAGTTCTTGTGCATAGGCATAGAGAGCACCACGACGTATTCTTGCACACATATAGCATGGATATTTTTCAGATATTTTTTCTACTGTGTCAAATACTTTTTTGTTAAATATATTTATTGGTATATTTAGATGCTTACAATTTTCAATGAGTTCATTGAGATTTTTTTCATTAAATCCAGGGTTCATAACTATAAATTTAAGTGAAAAGTTTTTAATACCATGTTTATATAATTCTTGAAATAATTTAGCTAAAATTAAACTGTCTTTTCCGCCAGATATTGCAATAGCTATATTATCACCATCTTTAATGAGTTGATAGTCTTTTATTGCTTTTATAAATGGAGACCAAAGATGACGGCGAAATCTTTTTATTATTCCTTTTTCAATTTGAGGTAGTGGTAGTTGAGTTTTATGTTGAGGATTTTTGTATGCTGAATTTTGAAATTGCTCGTTTGTATTTTGCATGGGAACTCCTAAATTATTATAAATTATATGATTATATAAGATATTAATATTATGTTGTATAATAATAGATGAATTTCATATATAGTGTTATTATTTAATAATATTCTTAAATAAGAATGTTTATTGGTCGTATACCAGTTTAAATAGTCCTCAATAGATTGGATAGAAAATTTAAAATATTTTTATTTAAAGAAGTTTGGGCGGAAATTTCACTGAATAAACTGGTAGGGGTGCGATTTTTCTAGCCATAAGCAAATTATATAGTATTGTCGGAGAAAATCAAGTTGAGGTTAAATATGGATTTATTTAGTGCGGTAAAGAATGATATATTATCTAAAAATGCACCTCTAGCGGAGCGTATGAAACCACAGAGATTGTCAGATTTTGTGGGGCAGGACGATATACTTGGAGAGGGAAAAAAATTAAGAAAACTTATTGAAAGTGATGTACTTACTTCAATAATTTTTTATGGACCATCAGGAACTGGAAAAACTAGCATAGCTAGAATTATTGCAAAGCATACAAATTCTAATTTTGTGTCGCTAAATGCGGTTACATCAGGGGTTAAGGAACTTAGAGAAGTTATAAGAACCGCAACTGACGATCTTTCGATGTATGAAAAAAGAACCATTCTTTTTATAGATGAAATTCATCGTTTTAACAAATCTCAACAGGATGCACTTTTGCCCCATGTTGAAAAGGGGTTAGTTGCTCTTATTGGTGCTACCACTGAAAATCCATATTATGAGATTAATCAAGCCCTTTTATCTCGTTCGATGCTATTTGAATTAAAGCTTTTGGAATATGATGAAATTAAGATTATATTAAAGCGTGCTATAAATGATGATGTAAATGGACTGGGAATGTTTGATATAAATATTGATGATGATGGATATAAGGCACTTTATGAAATTAGTCGGGGTGATGCACGCAGAGCGCTTAATACACTTGAAATGGCTGTTATGACGACTGACAAGGTGAATGGAGAAATCCTTGTAAACGAACAAATTATAAGGGAATGTGTGCAACAAAGGGGAGTTTTTTACGATAAGTCAGGAGATAGTCATTATGATATAATATCTGCATTTATAAAATCAATGCGAGGTTCTGATCCAAATGCGACAGTTCATTATCTAGCTAGAATGCTAGAGGGTGGTGAAGATATTAAATTTATCGCTAGGAGAATTGTAATATGTGCCTCTGAAGATGTTGGGAATGCTGACCCTCAGGCGTTAATATTAGCAAATGCGATGATGCAGTCCATTCAAATGATTGGTATGCCTGAGGCGAGGATTTTACTTTCACAAGCTGCGGTTTATGTGGCATTAGCACCTAAATCAAATGCAACATATGTTGCGATAGATAAGGCGATTAAGGACGTTAGAAATGGTTATGGTAACAGTGTGCCAAGTCATTTACGGGATATGACTTCAATGGGGTTAAAACATAGCAAAGAGGGTGCAAGCGGGCATAGTTACAAATATCCGCATAATTATCCTAATCATTATGTGGAGCAGGAGTATATGCCTGATGATTTAAAGGGAGTCAAGTATTTTAACGGGGAATTTTGAACGCAAGCACAGTTGACATCAAGTAATACTGTTCTTATTTTTATTTGAGAATGGTATAAATCCACGATATGGTATAAAAGGAGTATTTATGAGAAAACGAGATGTAACGCTATATAATATGATTTTTCCTATATGGGGAATGATTTTATTTCCGCCATTATGGGTTATTACAATGCCATTTAATTTTATTATCGATAGTATTGTGCTGATTATAGCGATGAATAAATTAAATATTGAAAATAAAGGGAAGGTTTATCAGAAATCAATATTAAAGGTGTTTTTACATGGATATTTGGCAGATATAATAGGTGCGGTTATTATTATAGTTATTATAAAACTATTTGAGGATACGATGCCTGTTTTGAATCGTTTGCATTATGAACCCGCCACAAACCCTATCACATTTATTATTATGGCTTTAGTAATCGCTTTGGTAGGATATTTTATTTATATTTTTAATAAAAAAATTAGTTTTGAAAATCTTGATATAGATGAAATTAAAAAACATAAACTGTCTTTGGCACTTGCAATTTTTACTGCACCATATATATTTATGATGAGTTTGCATTTCTTGGATAAAATAATCCCGATATATTAATATAATAAATAATACTATTATCAAATAAAAACTGTATTTAATTAGTTTAAATAAAGACCATAATGCATATGAAAAAATTCGCCATTTATGAAGCAATAAAATTTATAAAATTTTGAGCGATATAAATAGAATTTTTTAATCAGCATTTAGGACTGTTTAAACTAATTTTATTATGTTTAGTTTAATTTGAGATTAGTATAAAATATTTATGTATAAATTGTTAACATTTATAAAAATATCTATAATAGAGGTTGACATTTTATAATAGCTCTGTTATTTTTATTACAGACACGTTAGCACTCGATAATACCGAGTGCTAATAATAACAAAAAGTTAAGTTTTATTGATGAAGATATCTGAGTGCTGGAAAGAAATGAGGAGCTATGGATATCAATGAAAGAAAATTATTAATATTAAAGGCAATAATTGATGATTTTGTATCAACTGCACAACCAGTTGGCTCAAGGACTATTGCTAAAAAGCATCCGCTTGGCATAAGTTCTGCTACCATACGAAATGAAATGGCTGATTTAGAAGATTTAGGACTTTTGCGTCAACCTCATACGTCTTCTGGTAGGATACCATCTAGCATGGGTTATAGACTGTATGTTGATAGTATTATGGAGCGTATGAGACTTGCTTTAAGCGAGCAGGAGAAGATTCAGTCGCTTTTGATTAGAAATCTTATAGAACCCGTGGACGTCGTTACAGAAGCGGTTAAACTTCTCTCTAATCTTACAAATATGACTGCTATAATATCTTTGCCACGATTTACTTCAACTAGACTTGAAAATCTAAAAATGGTTAAGTTAAACGATCAAAAAGTTCTTTTGATTTTGGTGTCAAATAGCGGGGCTTTTAAGACAATATCCCTTGCAATGTCTCATTCTCAACAAAATCTATTGGACGAGTTATCAAATATTATAACCGAGCATTTATATGGTTTGACCATTAAGGACATAGATATAAAGACAATAGCGATGTTGAAGATGAAACTGGTTGAATTTGGCTCTCTTATAGATTATATGCTCCCGATATTAAGGGATACTTTTAGAGATATTGACAATGAAATAGAAATATATGTTGATGGGGTTAGAAATGTTCTGAATTTGCCTGAATTTTCTGAAAGAGATAGAGCGCAAGAATATTTTGAAATGATGGAAAACAGAGATAAATTAAGTAAAATTTTATCAAGTTTTCAGTCAGAGCAAATCGGGATTAAAATAGGCACAGAAATAGGCATAGACGAACTTTCTGATTGTAGTATGGTAAATGCAAGCTATAAGATGAGTTGTGATACAATGGGTAAGATTGCGGTTATAGGACCTATGAGAATGGACTATGGCAGTGTTGTATCGGTTGTTGATTATATTAGAGAAACTTTATCGGATATTTTTTCTGGTATTAGTTTATAATATATAGTAGGAGGGGGACATGGAAAAAGAGAGTAAAAAGATAGATGATAATTTAGTAAGAGATGTTGATGATTTGGATATATCTGATGATGAAAATATTTCTTCAAATGAATCACAAAAAAATTTAGGAAATAAAGGTAGTGATATATTCGATGATGAAACATCTAATAATGAGGATTTATCTGATGAATCTTTAAAAGAAGATAAAGGAGATATTAAATCACAAGAATCTCAAAAAGATGAATCTCGGAAAGAAGATTCTAAAAAAGAAGAAGCTGAAAATTCATTGGAAAAACTACAAAATGAAAATGAAACTCTTAAGGATAATGTGTTAAGAGTTCAAGCTGAATTTCAAAATTATAAAAGACGCACTGAAAAGGAAAAAACAGATATTTATAAATTTGCAAATGAAAGAATTATTTTAGAACTTCTTGGTTTAATGGACAACTTTGATAGAGCAATTGAATCAATGGCAAATGAAGAACAATCACAAAAATCTGTTTTAGAGGGCGTGGGAATGATGAGAAAGTCATTATATGAACTTCTTCAAAGAGAGGGAGTACAAAAGATAGAGGCTCTTGGAGAAGAGTTTGATCCAAATTTACATCATGCTGTTATGACTGAACAAAAAGATGGTTGCGACTCTGATATAGTCATTGAAGAGTTTCAAGTAGGATATAAATTGGGAGATAAAGTTATAAGACCGAGCATGGTTAAGGTATCGTGTTAAAGGTAGAGGTAAAAGTATAAAAGGAAAAAATATTAGGAGGACAAAAAAATGGCTAAAATTATAGGAATTGACTTAGGAACTACAAATTCATGTGTATCGGTATTAGAGGGTGGAGATGCGACTGTAATACCAAATCAAGAGGGAAATAGAACGACACCATCAATCGTTGCATTTGCAAAAAGCGGTGAAAGATTAGTTGGTGAAACCGCTAAACGACAGGCAATTACAAATCCAAATAGAACTATTGCATCTATTAAAAGAGAAATGGGTCATGATTATCATGTGAAAATTGATGATAAATCATATTCTCCACAGGAAGTGTCTGCAATGATTTTAACTAAATTAAAAGAAGATGCAGAGGCGTATTTAGGAGAAAGTGTTAAAGAGGCTGTTATAACCGTTCCTGCGTATTTTACTGATTCGCAAAGACAGGCGACAAAAGATGCTGGGCGTATTGCTGGGCTTGAAGTTAAGCGTATTATAAATGAACCAACTGCGGCTGCACTTGCATATGGAATGGAAAAAACTGATCAACATCAAAAAATATTTGTGTATGATCTAGGCGGTGGAACATTCGATGTTTCAATCTTAGAAATTGGAGATGGAGTATTTGAAGTTCTCGCTACAAATGGTAATAACAATCTTGGTGGAGATGACTTTGATAAAAAGGTTATGGATTGGATGGCAGATGAATTTGCAAAAGAAAATGGCGTGGATTTACGTGCTGATAATATGAGTTTACAAAGACTTAAAGAAGCTGCTGAAAAGGCTAAAAAAGAGCTTTCTACTACAATGACTACAAATATAAATCTTCCATTTATAACTGCTACATCAGCTGGTCCACTTCATTTAAATATGGATTTATCAAGATCTAAATTTAATCAAATGACTGCTGATTTGGTTGAAAAGACAGTTGAGCCAATGAGAAAGGCTATGTCAGATGCGGGGCTTTCTCAGTCAGATATTGATCAGGTAATTTTAGTTGGTGGTTCAACTCGTATACCTGCAGTTCAAGAGGCGGTTAAAAAGATTGCTGGTAAAGACCCACATAAGGGAATTAATCCAGATGAATGCGTTGCCCTTGGTGCAGCAATTCAAGGTGGTGTATTGTCAGGTGATGTAAATGATGTTTTATTACTTGATGTAACTCCGCTTTCACTTGGAATTGAAACTTTAGGAAGTGTATTTACTAAACTTATTGAAAGAAATACTACAATTCCTACTAAAAAATCTCAGATATTCTCTACTGCTGCTGACAATCAAACTGCCGTTGATATACACGTTCTTCAAGGTGAGCGTCAAATGGCTAAGGATAATGTAACACTTGGACGTTTCCAACTTGATGGTATCCCACCAGCAAGAAGAGGTATGCCACAAATTGAAGTTACATTTGATATCGATGCAAATGGTATTGTAAATGTTAAGGCAAAAGATATGGGAACTGGCAAAGAGCAACATATCACTATAACTGCATCTACAAATCTAAGCGAAGAAGAGATTGAAGCTAAGGTAAAAGAGGCTGAACAATATGCTGAAGAAGATAAGAAAGTAAAAGAAAAAGTAGAGGTTCACAATCAACTTGACACTCTTATCTACGAATCTGAAAAGCAAATGACAGAGCTTGGAGATAAGGCTACTGCCGATGAAAAATCTTCTGTTGAATCAGCTGTTGCAGAGGCTAAAAAAGCTCTTGAAACAAATGAAATAGAGGCTATGAAATCTGCATTAGAGGGTTTACAAAAGGCATTTGAACCTATTGCTCAGAAAATGTATGCACAGGCACAGGCTGATGCACAGGCTCAAGCGGGAGCGGGTGCAGGTGCTACGAGCGATGCTCCTGAAGCAGATGATGTAGATTATGAAGTCGTTGATGATGATGAATAAAATAGTGAGATTTTAGTTACCCTAAAAAAGTTATGAAATTATATTGAGAAAAATCCATATGACTACTGATGAATGTAAGCTTTGGATTTTTCTCAAGTATTTCACTTATAGATTTAGTTTTTGATTTTAAGTGAAAAATATTAATTATAATAAGTTTTTATTTGGAAATAAAGAAAAGAATTAAGGTTCAAAAGTGTTGGAAGTTTTAAAACGAGATTAGCATAATTTAAGAATAATGTGGTAAAAGAGTATGTAGACTATTTGCATAAGGGGATATTTAATATGCCCTAATTTCATTTAATATTAAATTGAAGTTAAATAAAAATTAGGAGAGGGAGCCAAATGGCAGATAAAAGAGATTATTATGAGGTGCTGGGTGTAGGTAAAAATGCTGATGATGCCGAGTTAAAAAAGGCTTATAGAAAATTGGCAATGAAATATCATCCAGACAGAAATCCTGATGATAAAGAGGCAGAAAATAAATTTAAAGAGCTAAATGAGGCTTATGAAGTTTTAAGCGACAAAGAAAAAAGAAATATGTATGACCAATTTGGTCATGCAGGAGTTCATCAAAATGGTCAAGGTGGCTTTGGTGGAGCTGGTTTTGGCGGATTTGAGGACATTATAAATGAAGTTTTTGGCGGTGGCTTTGGTGGAGGCTTTGGACGAGGGTTTTCTTCAAACCGTAGAAATGCTCCAAGAAAAGGGTCAAGCATAAGAGCAGATGTTACTTTAAGCTTTGAAGAAGCGGCATTTGGCAAAAAAGAAAAAATTGAATTTTATCGTACCGAAGAATGTCATACCTGTCATGGAGATGGTGCAAAGCCAGGCACTAAGAAATCTAAATGCATAAAATGTAATGGTTCAGGTGAGATAAGGGTTACTCAGCAGTCTATTTTAGGAAATACTGTTTCTATACAGACTTGTCCATCTTGTAGTGGTAGTGGTGAAATTATTGAAGAACCTTGTGGAACTTGTAAAGGAAAAGGACGAGTTAAAAAGAAGAAAACCATCAATGTAGATTTGCCAGCGGGTGTATTTGAAGGAGCACAGATGAATCTTCGTGGCGAGGGCAATCTAGGTTCTAAGGGTGGACCACGTGGCGATGTGATTGTGGTGATACACGTTCTTCCTCATAAAGTGTTTAAAAGAGATGGAGACGATATATTCTTACAAATTCCAATTACATTTACTCAGGCGGTATTAGGCGATGAGATAGATGTACCTACACTTGATGGTAAGGTGCAATTCCAAATACCTGCTGGAACTCCAAGCGGCAAGCAGTTTAGACTCCGTGGAAAAGGCGTTCATGTATTAAATGGCTATGGTAGAGGCGATCAGTATGTAAGAGTCGTTGTCGAAATACCTAAAAAATTAAATAAAAAACAAAAAGAGGCACTAAAGGCATTTGCAAAAGAAATGGGAGAGACATCTAAATCTAAAAACAATAAGTCAAATATTAGTTCAGATTATGAAAAAAATGATAAAGATACTGGAAAGTCAGAACAAGATGATAAAGGTTTTTTTGATAAAATGAAAGATGCATTTGGTGTTGATTAATAATGTTTATTAATAAATCGAATTATATAGTGATTTCATATTGAAAAATTTATAAAATTAGCATATTATCTTAGACGTAGGAAGTGAATGAATTATATAAGGAGGTATAAATGTTCAAAAAATTGACACGTGGTTGCGTGAAACTTGTTCAAAACTATTTACCAGATCCATTTTTATTTGCAGTTATCCTAACTTTTATAGTTTATATTTTAGGAATACTTACAACTCATCAAACTCCAATGGATATGATACTTCACTGGAGTGGAAGTTTTTGGAATTTACTAAAATT
>PDWI01001140.1_pt1 | contig 43019 bp, 38 predicted proteins | sample 1430891 | NCBI WGS metagenome assembly PDWI01 (sample SAMN01162508, study PRJNA174530) | Oral metagenome, whole genome shotgun sequencing project. | biome: Marine environment; feature: Marine mammal; material: Swab sample of the gingival sulcus; isolation source: swab sample of gingival sulcus... | reverse complement strand
TTTATTTAAAAAAATTATAATGGCTTTTTCTTTGGTATCCCAACATTTCTTGGATATAAATTTGATGTATTTTTTTGTTTTTTAAATGTTACTATATATCTTATAGCACCATCAATTTCATATTCATATCTATCTATTATTTCTACATTTAATTTATTCATAGCATTTTTTGATAAAGAAAGTTCTTCATCAAAACTTCTTGATTTATATGCAAAAAATATGCCTTTATTTTTTAAAAATGGTACTGCATATTCAAGTAGAGTAGGTAAGGGGGCGAGCGCTCTTGCTAATACATAATCAAATTTCTGCCTATATTTTTTATCCCTTGCTAAATCTTCACATCTACCATTTATCACATTTACATTAACTAAATTTAATTTATCTTTTACATTCTTTAAAAAATTAGTTTTTTTATTTACACTATCAAGTAAATTCATACTCAAATCAGGTCTATATATAGATATTGGAATTGCTGGAAATCCAGCACCAGTACCAATATCAAGTATTTTTGCATTTTGTTCAAACGAATATAAATTTAATATCTCAAGGCTATCATCAAAATGTTTTGTTTTTATTTCCTCTTTTGTTTTAATTGCTGTTAAATTGTATTTATTGTTTTCCTCTATTAAAATATCCATAAATAAATTAAGTTTATCTTTATTAGACATTTTTTTCTCTCCTAATCATTTCAAGATATATCATTAGCACAGATATATCTGCTGGATTAACACCAGATATTCTTGATGCTTGTCCTAAATTATTTGGTTTTTTATCAGAAAGTTTTTGCATCGCTTCATTTCTAAGTCCTTTTATTTTATTATAATCAATACCTTTTGGTATCTTCTTATTTTCAAGACTTTCAAATTTCTTTATTTGTCGCATTTCCTTTTCAATATAACCACTATACTTAACTTCAATTTCAACATATTTTTTTATATCATTTGATACATTAGTTTCATCTATTTTACTTAATATTTCATAATTTAAGTCTGTTCTTTTAAGTAAATCATATAAATACATTGATTCTAATACTTCACTTATTCCAAGATCTAAAAACAAACTATTTATTTTCTCTTTTGATATAAGAGTATTCTTAATTCTTTCTGATTCTTTTTTTATAGCTTCTTTTTTACGAAGCATTTTTTCATATCTCTCTTTACTTGCAAGACCCAAATTATAACCTTTTTCTGTAAGTCTAATGTCTGCATTATCCTGTCTAAGTATGAGTCTATACTCAGCCCTAGATGTCATCATTCTAAAAGGTTCATTTGTTCCCTTTGTTACAAGGTCATCTATAAGAACACCAATATATGCCTCATTTCTTTTTAAAACAAACGGCTCTTTATTTTCTATTTTTAAACTTGCATTTATTCCTGCCATAATTCCCTGTGCCGCTGCTTCCTCATAACCACTTGAGCCATTTATTTGTCCTGCAAAAAAAAGATTTTCAAAAATCTTTGACTCTAGTGATAATTTTAAATCTGTTGGATCAATACAGTCATATTCTATAGCATATCCAGCTCTCATAATCTTTGAATTTTCAAGTCCTTTAATAGTTCTTAAAAATTTAACTTGTACGCTCTCAGGTAGGGATGTACTCATACCTTGAACATATATCTCTTTTGTATCTATTCCCTCAGGTTCTAAAAACAACTGATGTCTAGGTCTATCAAACCTAGTGATTTTGTCTTCTATTGAAGGACAATATCTTGGCCCTGTTCCTTCAATTTCTCCACTATACATAGCAGATAAATGTATATTATCCTGTATAAGTTTATGTGTGTCTTCATTTGTATAAGCAAGATAACAAGGTAATTCATTAAATTCTATATCATCATTTAAAAAAGAAAATGGTTCAGGATTTTTATCTCCCAAATACAACTCAACTTTATTAAAATCAACGCTATCAGCATGAACTCTAGCAGGTGTTCCTGTTTTAAATCTCCTAAGATTTATATTCTGATTTTTTAAATTTTCAGATAAATCTTCTGATGATTTTAAACCATTAGGTCCTGTTTTTATTATATTTGCACCTATAAATATTTTTGATGCAAGATATGTACCTGTTGCAAGAATTACAGCTTTAGAATAGTATTCCATATCATTTAAAGTTCTAACACCCACAACTTTTTTGCCATCAAATATAAGTTCTTTAACTTCCGCTTGTTTTAAATCTATATTTTTATTATTTTCTATTGTCTGCTTCATTATATCATGGTACTTAAATTTATCTGTTTGAACACGAAGCGAATGTACTGCTGGCCCTTTTGTAATATTTAAAGTCTTTGATTGAATAGTTACCTTATCAGTATTAACACCCATAAGTCCACCAAGTGCATCAACTTCCTTTACTAAATGCCCTTTTCCTGTACCACCTATAGATGGATTACAAGGCATCATTGAAATTGAATCAAGACAAATAGTAAGAAGTAAAACCTTTTTACCCATAGTCGCAGAAGCATTTGCCGCCTCAACTCCAGCATGACCTGCTCCAACAACAATTACATCATAATTTTGCATTTTTCCTACTTTCCAAGACAAAACTTTGAAAATATTTCATTTGTCAAATCTCCACTAAGCTCCTCACCAATAATTGCACCAAGTCTATCATAAGCATCTTTTAAATCAATCATCATAAAATCATAAGGATTATCAGAATTCAAAACTAATTCTAAAGATTTTTTAGCTTCTCTTAAATTACTTAATTGCCTACTTGAACTAATAAGTGGATTTTGTCTTATATTTTTATCAATTCCAAGTTTATCTAAAATTTTCTTTTCAATAATATCAAAACCATCTTTTTTCATAGCCGATATTTTAACTAATTCATCCTCATTTACATATTTAAGCAAATATTCTATATCATAATTATCAACTAAATCCATCTTATTTACAAGTATAAGTCTATGTTTATTTTTTGTTTTTTCTATTATTTCTATTTCTTCTTGTATTATTTCTCTTGAAGCATCAAGAATTATAAAAACCATATCTGCCTCATTTGCAGTATGTTTACTCTTTTGAACTCCAATTTTTTCTATTTCATCTAATGTCTCTCTAATACCTGCTGTATCAATTAAAGTAAGTGTTATACCATTTAAATTTAAATTCATTTCAATAGTATCTCTTGTAGTTCCTTCTATATCTGTTACTATTGCTCTATTCGTTCCTGTTATTGAATTTAAAAAAGAACTTTTACCGACATTCGCTTTTCCTATTAAAGCAACTTTTACACCATTTTTTATATCTATTGCCTTTTTGCTCATATCTATTATAAAATCTATTCTTTTTATTATTTCATTTGCTGTACTAAATACTAAATCTCTTGTAATTTCTTTAATATCTTCCTCTGGATAGTCAATACTTACTGTCAATTCTGAGATTAAAGACAACACTTTTTCTCTTAAATTTTTTACCTCTGAATTTGTACTACCCTCAAGATTATCAAGTGCTACATCAAATGCTAATGAATTTTTAGCACTTATCATATCCATAACACTTTCTGCTTGAGTTAAATCTAATCTTCCATTTAAAAAGGCTCTTTTTGTAAATTCACCAGGCTCTGCAATTCTAGCTCCATTTCTTACTACCAGATCCATAATTCTATTTGTAGATATTAAACCTCCATGTAAATGAATTTCAACAACATCTTCTTTTGTATAAGAGTAGGGTGCTTTAAAATAAACAGCCATAACCTCATCTAATATTCTTTTTTCATCCATAATATGACCATAATGAAAATATCTAACACTTATATCTTTAGAAGTCTTAAAAATTTTATTTAAAATATCTAAAGATTTATCACCACTAATTCTAATTATAGAAATAGCTGATTCATATTGTGATGTTGCAGGTGCGCAAATTGTATCCATATAATACTCCTAAAAAAGCCCAGATAAACTGGGCTCTTAATTACTTATTTAAAAAAATAATTATCTTTCTATTTGGTTCTTTTCCTTCACTTCTAGTTTTTACACTTCGAATACTTTGTAACTCAGTATGAATTATTCTTCTTTCATAAGAATTCATTGGATTAAGAATTATATCTTTTCTTAATCTCTTAGCCTTGCTTGCCATATTTCTTGCAAGTTTCTTTAATGATTCTTCTCTTTTTTTTCTATAATTTTGTGTATCTATTCTTACTGGTAAAAATTTCTTTCTATTATTATTTACTATAACAGAAATTATATAACTAAGTGAATCAAGAGTTTTTCCTCTTTTTCCAATAACCAAAGCCATATTTTCACCAATAAGTTCTATATTTAAACTATTATTTTCAAGTTTAGTTTCTATTTCACAATTTACATAAATCTTATCTAAAATTTTTCTTAAAACCCTATTTGCTAATTCAACAGGATCTTCTTCATTTTCTATAATATTAGATATATTTTCTTCAAAACTTAATTCTTCAATTATTTCTTCTGGTTTTTCTTTTAATTCTACACGTATTTTAGCATCTCTACCACCAAAAAGACCCAAAAGTCCTTTTGATTCTTTTTCTAAAATTTCTATATCTAATTCTTCTTCAGTTACTCCAAATTCAATAACAGCTTTTCTTTTTGCTTCTTCTACCGTTTTTGCAATAAACTCTTTCATTTATTTAAACTCCTTCATCCATAAAACGTTGTAGCAATATATCTTGAACATATTGAAAAATATTACTTACAGCCCAATACAAAATTAAACCTGCAGCGTAACTTACACCAAACATCAAAATCATACCTGGGAACATAATACCCATAAAATCCATATTTGGACCTTTTTTTTCACCCATGCTAGGTTGCATTTTTTTAGATCTTTGGAATGTAAGATATGTAAAAATTGCAGCTACAATAGGTAATATACCTGGTAATTTAGATGCAAAATCTATTCCTGGAACAATATTTGATAATACATCCGGTGATGTCATATTTGGTAACCATAAAAATTTTTCTACAAACGCTTCTTTAGGTAAATACTCATGTGCATTTCTAAACATATAAAAAAGTGACATTATGATTGGCATTTGAATTAACAAAGGAAGACATCCTCCTGCCGGATTATAGTTTTTTTCCTTATATAATTGCATTGTCATTTCATTTCTTTTTTTAACATCATTTTTATATTTTTTATTTATTTCTTCTATTTCTGGTTGAATTTCTTTCATTCTCATCATGCTTTTTCTTTGACTAATAGCAAGTGGTAACATAACTATTTTAAATATAAATGTAAAAACAATTATAGAAATACCATAGTTACCAATAAATGAATACATATAATTCAAAATAACAGCAAAAAACTTTATTAATGGATCAAACATTAAATATACTCCTTATTCTATTTTAGAGGATCATAACCCCCTGAATTAAATGGATGACATTTTAATATACGTTTTATAGATAAAAAAACTCCTTTTATTGCACCATACTTTTTTATAGCTTGATAACTATAATCAGAACAAGTAGGGTAAAATCTACAAGCACGAGGAGTATATTCAGAAATATATTTTTGATACAATATAATTATTTTCATTAAAACATACTTCATATTATTTTATCCAAAATTTTTTTCATTTCATTTTTAAGTTTTAAAAAATTTTCATTTTCTGATTTAGTTCTGCAAACAATAACAATATCATAATATTTTTTTTTATTAAAATCATAACTGTAAAATGCTTCCTTTACTCTACGTCGTATCCTATTTCTTACAACAGCATTTCCAAGTTTTTTACTTGTAGTAAAACCTAATCTATGAAATTTTTTTTTACTTTTTAAAACATATATTACAAAATAATTAGTTAAATAAGAAGTTCCTTTTTTATAAACATACTTAAATTCTCTATTATTTTTTAGAGATTGTAACTTCATATTAACACCTTACAAAAAAAGACCACATAATGTGCGGTCTATGCACTCAATCTTTTTCTCTTTCTTAATCTACGATTTTTTAGAACTCTACGACCAGCTTTAGTTTTCATTCTTTGTCTAAAACCATGAACTCTTGAACGCTGTTTCTTTTTTGGCTGAAAAGTCATTTTCATAATAACACCTCCTATCAATTAGTAATAATTCTTTATAATTATAGTATTTAAGACCTCTATTGTCAATATTTTTTATTAAAATTTTAATGTTTTTTTATCCACAAATTGTTTAAAACTTGCTTTTTTATCCACAAAATTAATAGTAGAAAAATCAACTGTTGATATGTTGGTAATTCTACTAACATTATAAAATAAAATTATCTATTGTGGATAACTCTGTTGATAACCTATAAGTTTTCCACAATTTTTGTGTTTTTAAATGTTCTAAACGCTCATTTTTTATATTTTTCACGTGATGATGGTGTGGATAACTTTTTTACTAGATAAATTTATTAACAATTTTATCTAAAAATTTGTTATAATAATAATTGTAAAAAAATGAAAAATCTGTGGATAGGAGAAGCAAATGAACAACTGGGAAAATTTAATATTAAAACTCAAAAATAAATACGATGACCAAACATATAATACTTGGATAAAATTATTAAAATATCTTGGAGAAGATGAAAATTTTATTTATATTTATCCAGGAGGGGAATTAAATTATAAAGTTATAGATAATATATATAAGGAAGATATAGAAATTTTTTATTCAAAAATTATAGGTAAAAATAAAAAATGTAAATTAATAGAGGAAAAAGATTTAGAAAAATATCAAAATATAGCTTTTGAAACAGAAAAACAACCTTCACAAAAAACAAATCTAAATCCAAAATATACATTTGATAATTTTGTTGTTGGATCTAAAAACCAATTTGCTCATGCAGCATCACTTGCTGTTGCACAAAAACCAGGAATTGATTTTAATCCTTTGTTTTTATATGGTAGAGCTGGTCTTGGAAAAACACATTTACTTCAAGCAATTGGAAATTATATAAAAAATAATGATCCAACAAAAAAAATTCAATATATAACTACTGAAAATTTTACAAATGAATTTATTAAAGTAATACAAAAAGGAAATATAGAAAAATTTAAAAGAAAATATAGGTCTGTAGATGTGCTTTTAATTGATGATATCCAATTTTTAAGTGAAAAAGATAGAACTCAAGAAGAATTTTTCCATACTTTTAATGAGTTAAAAGAATCAAAAAAACATATAATTATTACTTCTGATAGACCACCTAAAGAAATAAAGGATGTTGAAGAAAGACTTATTTCAAGATTTTCACAAGGTCTTGTTGCTGATATTGCATATCCTGATTATGAAACACGTGTTGCTATTTTAAAGAAAAAGGCAGAAAAAAAATCAAATAATATAGATGAAGAAGTTTTTAACTATATAGCTACTCATGTAAAAGATAATATAAGAGTATTAGAGGGATGTTTAAATAGAGTTATTGCATTTTCTAAACTATGTGCATCAGATAAACATATAAATTTAGAATCTTGTAAAGATATACTTAGTGAATTTATAGAAGAGAAATCTTCTAAAGTAATAGATCATAATTATATAATTAATATAGTATGTAATTATTTTGATATTAAAGAAAAAGATATTTTTTCTACTAAAAGAAGTAAGGCTATTGCATATCCAAGACAAATTGCAATGTATATAATAAGAAATATTACAGAACTTTCATTACCTAAAATAGGTGATGTTTTTGGCAGAGATCACTCAACTGTAATACATGCTTATGATAAAATATCTAAGGAAATTGATAATAATGATAAAACTAAATATATTGTTGACGATATTATAGAAAAAATTAATTCATAAATTATACACATTTAATTGTTGATATTATGTTTATAATTCTTGTATGTTTATAAAATATTATTTATAATATACTTATCAACATGTTATGAAATAAAAAAAAGACTTACATATTAATATAAATTAAAGTTATTAATATAATAAACACTACTTATTATTACTACTATAAATATATATATTAATAATATAAGGAGAAAAAAAATGAAATTTAGTATAGATAATAAAATTTTAATAGATTCATTAAATATTTTAATGAAAGCTGTGTCATCAAAAACAACAATAGAAATATTAAAAGGTATTTATATAGAAGCTAAAGATAATGAATTAATATTAAAAACATATAATTCTGAATTAGCTATTACTATAAATATAGAAGCAGTTATTCATGCAAAAGGCGCATTTGTTATAGAAGCTAGATTATTAAATGAAATTATTAGAAAATTACCTAATGAAATTATAACTTTTACAAAAGTTAATGAAAAATTAAATATAAAATGTTTAAGCAGTGATTATAATTTAAAAGTATATAATTATAAAGAATTTCCACAATTACCAGATGTAAAATCTAATGAAAAAATAAAAATAAATAGAGCTATTTTTTCAAATATGATTAGATATACTAATTTTGCAGTATCTAAAGATGAATCAAAAATTTCATTAACTGGTTCTTTAGTAAAAATTAAAGAAAATAAATTAACAGTAGTTTCTATAGATGGATATAGTATTGCAAAAAAAACTGTAGATATAAATTCTGAAAGAGATATGTATGTAATTGTTCCAGGAAGGACATTAGCAGAAATACAGAAAATAGTAGAAAATAATTTTACTGATGATTTAGAAATTATTATAGAAAATAATTATATTGCATTTATTATAGATAATATAAAAATAATTTCAAAAGTAATAGAAGGTCCTTATGTAGATTATGAAAAATATATATCTAAAAAATTTGAAATGAATATAGAAATAGATAGAAGAGAATTATTAAATGCAATAGATAGAGCTGCACTTATGGCTAATTCTTCTAAATCTTATGTTATAATAATGGAGTTCGAACAAGATAAATTAACAATTTTAACAAATACTCAACTTGGAAAGACAAAAGATGAAATAAAAATAAAAAATGATAAAGAATTTAAGATAGGACTTAATCCTAATTATTTATTAAAAGGACTTAAAGTTATAGAAGATGATAATATTAATGTATTATTAGAAACAAGTACAAAACCATTTTTAATAAAACCTAAAGATGATGATAATTATGAATATTATATAGTACCTGTAAGGGTGAGATAATGAGAGAAATTTTAATAAAAGAAGAATATATAAAGTTACAATCATTGCTTAAATATGCAAATATTGTAAATACTGGTGGAGAGGCAAAAAATATAATTTTAGATGGTTGTATAAAATTAAATGATGAAGTAGTATTACAAAGAGGGAAAAAAATAAAAAAAGGAGATATTATAGAAATAAATATAGAATTTTTAAATATAAAAGAAAAAATTAAAATAGTATAATAAAGGAATAAAGGGAGGTATATTTATTATGGCGAAATATTCAGCTAAATTAACAAAGAAACAACATTTAGAAATCCTTACTCTAATGGAAAGAGTTAGAGAATTTGATATGCAATTAAAAAAAGTATATTCAAAGGGATTAGTTGCAGGTATGACTCACTATTCAATAGGTGAGGAAGCAGCAAACGTTGGTGCTATATATGCTATGAAACTTACAGATTTAATGTATTCAAATCATAGAGGACATGGTCAAACAATTTCAAAAGGTATTGATGTTAATAAAATGATGGCAGAAATACTTGGTAAAGAACCTGGATATTGTAAAGGTCGTGGTGGTTCTATGCACGTTTATAATCTTGAAGTAAATAATATGGGTTGTAATGGTATTGTTGGTGGAGGACATGGAATAAGTATAGGTGCGGCATTTGCACAAAAATACAAAAAAACTGATAATGTTGTTGTAAGTTGTATGGGAGATGGTGCAACAAATGAAGGTTCTTTCCATGAAACTTTAAATATGGCTTCTATTATGGATTTACCAGTAGTATTTTATATAGTAAATAATAAGTATGGAATATCTATGGATATAAATAAATGTACAAATATAGAAAGACTTACAAATAGAGCTGCAGCATATAATATTAAATCAATTCATGTTGAAGATGGAAATGATGTACTTGCTGTATATGATGCAATGTGTGAAGCAATTGAACATGCTAGATCAGGTAAAGGCCCTGTTCTTATGGAGTCAATGACATATAGATGGTTTGGACACTCAGCTAGTGATCCAGGTGCATATAGAACAAAAGAAGAAGTAGAAGAATGGAAGAAAAAAGATCCAATAGCAGCTTATAGAAAATATTTAACTAAGAAGAAGATTGCAACTGTGAAAGAAATGGATGAAATTAAAAAAGCAATAGTAAAAGAAATTAAGGATGCTGTGGAATTTGCTATAAATGCACCAGAAGCAGATGATAGTGTAGCTTTTGAAGATAACTATGCAGAATAGAAAGATTGTTTAATTGTAAAGGAGATATTAATGGGACAAAAAAAAGTAATGCAATTTCGTGAAGCAATTAAGTTAGCTATGATTCATGAAATGCGTAAAGATGAAAATGTATTTTTAATTGGTGAAGATGTAGGAATTTTTGGTGGAGATTTTGGTACTACAGTAGGTATGTTAGAAGAATTTGGACCAGAGAGAATTATAGATACACCTATATCAGAAGCAGCAATTAGTGGTCTTTCAGTAGGTGCAGCATCAGTTGGACTTAGACCAATTTGGGATGTTACATTTATGGATTTTATTACAATAGCAATGGATGTTGTTGTAAATCAAGCAGCTCCAATGAGATATATGCTTGGTGGAGATGTTCAAGTTCCAGTTGTACTTAGATGTGCTAATGGTGCAGGAACAGGTTGTGCAGCACAGCATAGTAAAACACTTGAAGCATGGTTTACACATATACCAGGACTTAAAGTTGTAGCTCCAAGTAACCCTAATGATGCTTATGGAATGTTAAGAGCAGCAGTTAGAGATAATAATCCAGTTATTTATCTTGAACCAAAAAGTCATTTTGGTATGACTGGTGAGGTTGATGCAAGTGATGATAATATTATGGAAATAGGAAAAGGTAGAGTTACAATTCCAGGTGAGGATATAACTGTTGTATCATGGGGTAAGGCATTTATAGATGCTAAAGTAGCAGTAGAAGAATTAAAAGAAGAAGGAATTAATGCAGAGCTTCTTGATTTAATTTCATTAAAGCCTTTAGATGAAAATTTAATTTATGATTCAATAAAGAAAACAGGAAAACTTGTTATAGTACATGATTCATTTAAAACTAATGGATTTGGTGCAGAGGTTGCAGCAAAAGTTGTAGAAAGCGAAGCATTTGATTATTTAGATGCTCCTATTATTCGTGTAGCTGGAGCTGATAGTCATATACCTTCATCAAAAAAATTAGAAAAGGCAGTAATGACAAGTCCACAAAAAGTAAAAGATGCAATAAAAAAATTAGTTAATAAACAGTAAAGGAGAAGCTATGTCAAAAAATAAATTAAGAGCTACTCCAGCTGCTAGAAAATATGCAAGAGATAATAATATTGATTTATTCAAAGTAGAAGGAAGTGGAGCTAATGGACGTATCCATAAAGATGATGTTGTAGAATATCATGAAAGTGGTGCTCTTAATGTATCGCCATTAGCTAGAAAAATAGCTGAAGTAGAAGGATTAAATATAGAAAATCTTGTTGGAACAGGTGTAAATGGCAAAATAATGAAAAAAGATGTATTAGCTCTTATGCCAGAAAATAATGTTAAAGAGGTTGTTGAATCTAAAGTTGTTATTGATAATACTGCTGAGATTCAAAAAATTCCAATGACACCGATGAGAAAAGTTATTGCAAAGAGAATGAGAGAGTCTGTTGATTTAGCTGCTAAGTATGAAATTAAAGTAGAAATAGATATGACAAACTTACTTTCATTTAGATCACAAACAAAAGATATTGTAGAAGAAAAAACTGGAAATAAACCATCAGTTACAGATTATATTTCACTTGCTACAATAGATGCTTTAATTAAACATCCTTATGTGAATTCATCACTTTCTGCAGATGGAACAGAAATTGAAATACATAATTATGTAAATCTTTGTATAGCTGTTGGAACAGATACAGGACTTTTAGTACCTGTTATAAAAAATGCAGATAAGATGAAATTTAGTGAATTAGTATCTGAGAGTAAAAGAATAATTAAAGACACAGTAGAAGGAAAACTTAATCCATCAGAAATGCAGGGATCTACATTTACAATTTCTAATTTAGGAATGTTTGGTGTTGATAGTTTTACATCTATAATTAATCAACCTAATCAGGCAATACTTAGTGTTGGAACAACAAAGAAAAAGCCTGTTGTAGTTGATGATGAAATAGTTATTCGTCCAATGATGAATATCACTCTTAATGCAGACCATAGAGTAATTGATGGTCTTGAGGGCGCTAAGTTTATGCAGACACTTAAAAAGAATTTAGAAAATCCAGTAGGATTATTAATATAGTTAGGAGGCTTAATCATGGCAAATGAAGTAATTATGCCTAAATCTGGACCTGATATGGAAGAGGGTCAAATAGCAAAATGGTTAAAAAAAGAAGGCGACAAAGTAGCTTATGGAGAACCATTATTAGAGATTGTTACAGACAAGGTAAATATGGAAATTGAAGCAGAAGATGAAGGTGTATTATTAAAAATAGTACATGGGGAAGGCGAAACAGTTCCTGTTGTAACAACAATTGCTTGGATTGGTGAAGAGGGAGAAGAAATTCCTGAAGTTAATGCTAAAGTAGAAGTTAAGGAAGAAAAGAAAGAAGAAGTAAAACAGGAAGTTAAAGCTGAAACAAAGCAAGAAAATTCTTCTGGAGATGAGTATGATATTGTTGTTATTGGTGGTGGGCCAGCAGGTTATGCTGGAGCAATAAGAGCTGCTCAATTAGGTGGAAAAGTTGCAATTATTGAAAAAGATGAATTGGGTGGAACATGCTTAAATAGAGGATGTATTCCGGCAAAAACTTTCTTACATAATACTGAAATTTTACATGGTTTACATGATGCTAATGATAGAGGTATTGTTGTAGATACTAACTTTAGTGTTGATATGAAAAAATTAGTGGCTTATAAAAATAAAGTTGTTAAAACTCTTACTGGTGGTGTAAAAGCATTATTAAGTAGTAATAGTATTGATATGTTCTTTGGAGAGGGTGTAATAACTAAAGATAAAAATGTTGAAGTAAATGGACAAGTTTTAAAATGTAAAAAAATTCTTTTAGCTTCTGGTTCAAAAGTAAATAGATTAAACTTAGCAAGTGAAGATTCAAAAATTGTTCTTACAAGTGATGAAATCTTTGATATAGATTTTGTTCCAAAATCATTAGCAGTTGTTGGTGGTGGAGTTATTGGATGTGAACTTGGTCAAGCATTTGCAAGTTATGGTACAGAAGTTACAATTATTCAAAGAGGAGATAGAATTGTTCCAAATATGGATGCTGAAATTTCTAAAACTTTAGAATCTGCTCTTAAAAAAGAAGGAATTACAATTTTAAAAGAACATTCTTTAACTAAGATTGATGAAAAAAATAATAAAGCAACATTACACTTTGATGGTAAAGATAGTATTGAAGCTGATTTAGTATTATTATCAATAGGTAGAGTTCCAGATTTAAGTCCACTTAAAAATATTGATTTAGATATGGATAGAAATAGAGTTAAAGTTAATGAAAAAATGCAAACAAGTGATCCAGATATTTATGCAGTGGGAGATGTTAATGGAAAACTTATGTTAGCTCATACTGCTTATAGAATGGCTGAGGTTGCTGCTGAAAATGCTTTAGGTGAAAATCATGATTGTGATCTTTCAAAAACACCTTCTATTATTTACACATTACCAGAATGTGCAAGTGTAGGACTTACTGAGGAAGAAGCAAAAGCAAAATATGGAAATATCAAAGTTGGTAGATTTAACTTTGGTGCAAATGGTAGAGCACTTGCAGCAGGACAAACTACAGGATTTGTAAAAGTAATAATTAATGAAAAATATGAAGAAGTAGTTGGTGTTCATATTATTGGACCAACAGCAGCTGAATTAATAAATGAGTGTGGAGCACTTATGACATCAGAATTAACAGTATCTGAGGTTTTAAAAGCAATTCATGGTCATCCAACATTTAGTGAAGCTGTTTATGAGGCTTATGCTGATTCGTTAGGAGTTGCAGTTCATGTACCAAAAAGAAAGTAAGATATTATACTATGTAAGTGATAGTAATGATGCTGCAACAAATATGGCAACAGAATATTATCTTTTTCATGAATATAGTGATAATATATTTTATCTTTGGGTAAATGGACCTACTATTGTAGTTGGTAAACATCAAAATACAATAGAGGAAATCAATAGTGAATATGTAAAAGAAAATGATATAAAAGTTATGAGAAGAATTTCTGGTGGTGGAGCAGTTTATCATGATAAAGGAAATTTGAATTATACTATAATATCAGGTGCAAAAGAAGAAAAAATTAATTTTTCTTCTTTTTCAACACCTATTGAAAAATCATTAGAACAAATGGGTATAAATGCTATTGCATCAGGAAGAAATGATATTACTGTTGATGGTTTTAAAATTTGCGGTAATGCACAGTATATAAAAAATAATAGAGTAATGCATCATGGATGTATATTATTTGATGTTGATTTGAGTGTATTAGCAAATGCTTTAAAAGTTTCTAAAGATAAGATTGAATCTAAAGGTATAAAATCTGTTAGAGCAAGAGTAAAAAATATAACAGACTTTTTAGAAAAAGATTATACTATGGATGATTTTATGAGTATTATAACTAAAAACATAAATGATGAATATCCTAATTTTGAAGAAATTGTTTTTACTGAAGAAGATAAGAAAAGAATTGAAGAAATAAGACAAACAAGATATTTAAGTTGGGACTGGGTTTATGGAGAATCACCTAAGTGTAATATAGTAAGAAAAAGAAAATTATCAAGTGGAAACTTTGAGGCAAGAATTAATGTTGAAGATGGATGTATTACTGATTTGAAAATATTTGGAGATTTCTTTGGTATAGGTGATGTTGAGGAAGTTGAAAAAAAACTTATTGGTGTTAGATATGAAGATATTGATATAGAAAAGATATTGGAAGATATAGATATTAAAAAAATATTTTCAGTTAGTAAAGAAGAATTTAAAACATTGATAATATAATTATAAAGAGTGCTATTTATTTAGCACTCTATTTTTTTAATAACCTCTAAAATTTAATATTTGCATAATTATATTTAAAGTGTATACTATAATAGTTATTTATTGATGTAAAAAGAAGAGGAAATAATGGAAAGAAAAATAGATAAAATTAGCTTGTTAATAAAGTTTATATATATGAATATGTTTATAGTTAGTTTTGCATTTTATGAAAAAATGCACTTGTTTTATAAGATGTTTACAATTTTAGTAGTAATAGATTTAGTATATCTATTTATCAAAAATTATAGAAAAAAAGAATATGATTTTAAATTAATAATGTTAATATCATTATTTATGTTTACACATTTTATAACAGCATTAGCAAATTATAATGAGAATTTTTTTGGAAATATAATAGAAATAATTTTTATGTTTTCATATTGTCTTTTAACAATAATATATGATAAGAATAATATTGAAAAATTATTTAAAATGAATGTATATTTTATTAATGTATTTACATTTATTATTCCAATATCAACACTTTTTGTTTTGATTAATAAATATAATTTTATTTTAGAAGTAACAGAAGAAAAGAGATATATGTTTGGTATTTTTAGAGGTAGAGTATGGCCTCTTATTAATCCAAACACAATGGCAGCATTATCATATATAAGTATTATATTATCAATTATTTTGATATTAAGACAAAATAAAAAAAATATATTTTTAAAAATAAATGTTTTAACACAATTTATATTTTTTTCATTACAGCAAAGCAGAGGAGCAATGCTTAGTTGTTCTGTTATGATTGTTTTATATTTATTGTTTATAAAGAAAGAAAATTTAATTTATAAAAAAATAATAAAAGCACCAATTTTTATATTAATATTTTTATTTTTAGTGTTTTCTATTAATATGTTATTTAATATAATCTTAAATTCTTATGAAGCAGAAAAAGGATTTGTTATATACAAAGATAATTATTCAAATAGTTATGTTATGAAAGAACTAGAAGAAAATAATAGAGAAGAAAATAAAATGAAAATAAGATTTAATGATAGCACAACTAATGGTCGTTATGAAATTTGGCAAGGTGCTTTAAAAATGATATCAAACAAAACAATATTTGGTTATGGAGTTCGGAATATAGAAAAAAATTATATTGGTGGATTAAATAAGCAAATAGTTCATAATGCAAATTTTCATAATATATATTTGAATGTATTAGTTTCTGGTGGAATATTAAATTTAATTGTTTTTTTAGTTATTGTTTCGTATTTTATTTATAAATTTTTATATTACTTAATTTTTGGGAAAAGTAATGATATTAAAATTGTTTTACTCTTATTTTTTGGTATTCTTACAAGTGAATTTTTTGAAAGTACAATTTTATATGTTACAAGTTATCTTAATATATTCTTTTGGTTTATTACTGGTTATGGTTTATATTTATGTAATAAAGATAAAGAAGTTGATTTTAAGTTAAAAAGTATTATGAATTAGTTTATGGTATAATAGTTTAAGAGTTTGGAGTGTTTATATGGATAATAAAGATATAAAAATAAAAGATATTCAAGATAATTTATTAGAAATACTTTTATATTTTAAAGATTTTTGTGATAAACATAATTTAAAATTTACATTAGCAGGAGGGACTTGTCTTGGCGCAATAAGACATAAGGGTTTTATTCCTTGGGATGATGATGTTGATGTATTTATGCTTCGTGATGATTATGAAAAATTAGAAGAATTATGGAATAAATATGCTGATATTGATAAATATTCTTATGTTAGATCAAATGAATATATGAATATACACCATTCGGCAACAGAAATTAAGGATAATAATACAACATTTATAACAAAACATGGTATTAATTCTGATATACATCAAGGTCTTATGATAGATGTTATACCAATGGATGCAGTAGCAGATGGTACTTTTTCAAAAATAAAGCAAATGATGTATGCTATGGTATATGCTTGTTTTAACTTTCAAAGATTGCCAGAACATAAAAGTAAATTTACATACTATCTAACTAAAATTGCACTTGGAATTTTCAAATCGGATAGTATAAGATATAAAATTTGGAAAAAATGTGAAGAAAAACATTCTAAATATTCTATAGATACGCATCAAGAAGTAGCTTCTTTTGGAGAAGGACTTGGTATTATGTTACAACATTTTCCAAAAGAATGGTTTTTAAATCCAGATTATGCAGAGTTTGAGGGACATAAAATGCCTGTTCCAAGAGATGTTAAGTCTTATCTAGAGATTTCTTATGGTGACTATATGGAGTTACCACCAGAAGAAGAAAGAGTATTTAGACATAATATTGCATTTATTGACTTGAATAAATGTTACAAAGAATACAAGGGAATTGAGTATTTAAAGGAAGAAAAATGAGTTTTATAAAGGATTGTTTATCTACAAGAAGAGCAATGCAAAAATTGCCACCTGTAAAAAATATTCACTATATATCAGGAGATGAGCTAAAACAATTACAGAATTGTTTTTTAGATATTATAAAAGATATTGATGAGGTATGTAAAAAAAATAATATAGATTATATGGCAGCAGGAGGAACTTGTCTTGGTGCAGTACGTCATAAGGGTTTTATTCCTTGGGATGATGATGTTGATATAATAATGCCTAGAAAAGATTTAAAGAAATTTTTAGAAATATTTGATTATGAATTAGGCAATAAATATGAAATTACATCACCAAATTCTAAATATCCTTTGGAAAGCCTTATAACAGCAGTTTATAAAAGAAATACATTAAAATGTAGCTTTCAAGCTATGGGAACAGATTTACCTAAAGGAATACATATTGATATATTTCCAATAGAAACTGTTCCTAAAAATTTTATAATTAGAAAAATAAAGGGGACTGTTGCAACAGCTCTTCAGTATATTTCAGTTTCTACTTTATTTAAACATTTGACAAATGAAGATAAGAAAGATTTTTTTTATCAAACAAGTGAGGCAAAGATAAATTATAGAATAAGAATAATAGTAGCTACATTATTTTCGTTTTTTAGTGCAGAAAAATGGGCTAGAATTTATGATAATTTTGTTAGTTGCAAAGAAGATACAGGAATTTGGACAGTTCCTACTGATATAAAACATTATTTTGGTCATATAATGCCAAAAGAAGTATATTTTCCAATAAAAAGAGTTAAGTTTGAAGATATTGAAATAAATATTCCAAATGATTATGATCAGTATTTAAAAAATCAGTATGGTTCTACTTATATGGAATTACCACCAGAAGAAAAAAGGGAAAAACATTGGTCAATAGGTTTTAGTTTAGACTTACAAAATAAGGGGTAGTATATATGGATAAAATTAATCCAATAGATATAGTCATTCCTTGGGTAGATGGCTCTGATACAATATGGAGAGATGAATATAATAAATACAAAGCTGATAAAAATTCTGATAACAGTAGTGCAAGATATAGAGACTGGGGTTTTTTAAAGTATTGGTTTAGATCTATTGAAAGCTACGCACCATGGGTAAGAAAAATACATTTTATTACTTATGGTCATTTACCAAAATGGCTTAATATAAATCATCCAAAATTAAATATAGTAACACATAGTGATTTTATTCCAAAAAAATATTTACCAACATTTAGTTCGCATCCTATTGAGTTAAATATTCATAGGATTAAAGGTTTATCAGAAAATTTTATTTATTTTAATGATGATATTTATTTGAGTCATAGTTTAAATAAAGAAGATTTTTTTGTGAATAATATTCCTGTTGATACAGGAGTTTTTGGAGTTATAAAAAATACAGATACTTCTAATTTTATGCCATATATTATGCTAAATATGATGGCAATAATTAATATGAATTTTGATAAAAAGAAAATGCTAAAAAAAGATTTTTCAAAATGGTATTCAATAAAATATGGAAAAGATTTACTAAAAAATATATATCTTTCTGCTTGGAGTGCTTACACAGGTTTTATGAATTATCATACTTGTAGTGCATTTTGTAAGAGTACATTTAAAAAAGTATGGGAATTAAATGAGAAAATATTAGATGAAACTTGTTTAAATAAATTTAGAAGTAAAGAAGATGTAAATCAATATTTGATGAGATATTGGCAATTATGTGAGGGAAAATTTGTTCCTCATAAATCTAATAGTTATTACTTTACTATAGGTAAAAAAGATAAAAAAGATATTGAAAAAATACTATATGATAATAAATATAAAATTATATGTATAAATGATGATCCAATGGGATTTGATTATGAAGAACAACAAAAAATGCTAAAGAGTATTTTTGAGAAGAAATATCCTAATAAATCCGAGTATGAGATAAATTTTATATAAGAAAAAATTAAATTTTAATAATACCAATATATTAAGTAAATAGAATAAATAGTATTTAAAATAAATTTGATTTCAAAGGAAAGACTTATGAATTTTTCTAGGACAAAAAAAACAATAAATAATACAATATGGGGTTTAATTTATAGAATAGCAACATTGATAGGTCCATTTATAATAAGAACGTTGATTGTTAATCAGTTAGGAATAGAGTATAGTGGATTAAATAGTTTGTTTAAATCAATTTTAACAGTTCTTAATTTAACAAATTTAGGATTTAGTAGTTCTATAGTTTTTACAATGTATAAATCTGTTGTTGAAGAAAATATAGAAGAACAATGTGCTATGGTTAATTTTTATAAAAAGGCATATTTGTTAGTAGGAACTATAATATTAGTATTAGGTATTTTAGTAATGCCATTTTTACCTAATTTTGTAAATGGTAATTATCCTATAGGAATAAATATATATTTATTATTCGGTATATATTTATCACAAACAGTTTTAGATTATTTTCTTTTTGCATATAATAATGCTATTTTTACAGCTTATCATAGAAATGATATTATATTTAAAATATCAACGGTTAGATATATCATACAATATGCAATACAAAGTGTTATTTTAATTTATTTTAAAAACTACTATATGTATGTAATAATTCTTCCGTTAATGGTTGTTTTTAATAATTTATCAAGTTATATAGTTGCTAAAAGAGTATATCCAAATATAAAATGCGAGGGCAAATTAGATAGTAGTATTAAAAAGGATATATTTAAAAGAGTAGGAACTTTATTTGGACATAAACTTGGAAATACTGTTCTAGTGGGTGTAGATAGTATCATAATATCTTCATTTTTAGGTTTAAAAATAATGGGAATATATGGTAATTACTATTATATTTTAACAGCTGTTAATGCACTGGTAGAAATTTTTACGAATGCTATAAGATCAGGAATAGGGCACAAGTTAATTACAGATTCTAATGAAGATAATTATAAACTATTTAATGTATTAACATATTTTTGGATGTTTCTAATTGGAATATCAGCTAGTTTTATGTTGTGCTTATATCAACCATTTATTGGAGGTATATGGTATAATGCAAAATATTTATTAAATATAGAAATAGTTATATTAATAGTTTTATATTTTTATACTTGGATGTTTAGGATAATGCAATTAACATATAGAGATGCAGCTGGGCTTTGGACTAAAGATTGGGCAAAACCATATATAGCTATGGCTCTAAATATAATTTTTAGCATATATTTAGTGTATGTTACTAAAAGTATAATTGGTGTGTTAATTCCAAGTATATGTATATTTATATTTATATATTTTCCTTGGGAAGCAAGTATTTTATTCAAATATTTATTTAAAAAAAGTTTAAATGAATATATAATAAAGATATTAAAATATATTTTGATTTCTTTATTTGCTATGGCCGCTTCATATTTATTATGTATATACTCGTTTAATGCAAATACAGCTAAGACATTTATTTTTAGAATACCAGTTGTATTTATTGTGAATTCTACAATATGGTTTATCTTTACAAGAAAGACTTTAGAATATACCATAATAAAAAATAAAATATTTGAGATTTTTGTTAAGAAATATAAAAATAGATAATTAAAAAAAGGGAGATTAATATGATTAATTTTACAGTAGGACCAGTTCAATCTAGTAAAGAAGTTTGTGATTTAGGTAGTGAACAAGTTCCATATTTTAGAACAACAGAGTTTTCTGAGTTAATGTTTGAAAATGAAAAACTTATGATTGAGTTTTCAAAAGCTCCAAAAAATTCAAAAGTTGCATTTATGACTGGTTCTGGTACTGCATCAATGGAAACAGTAGTTTGTAATACTTTAAATAAAGATGATAAAGTGCTTGTAATTAATGGTGGAGGATTTGGTCAGCGTTTTGTTGAATTGCTTAATATTTATGAAATAGAAAATACAGAAATTAAATTAGAAATAGGTAAAAAACTTAGTTATGAAAAATTATATGAATATGATAATAAAGGTTATACAGCGTTACTAGTAAATGTTCATGAGACATCAACAGGTATTAGATATGATATTGATATGATATCTAAATTTTGTAAAAAGAATAATTTATATTTTGTAGTTGATGCAATTAGTTCTTTTCTTGCAGATGAATTTGATATGGAAAAATTAGGTGCAGATGTTATGATTACAGGATCACAAAAAGCATTAGCATGCCCTCCAGGAATATCAATTATTGTTTTATCAGAAAATGCAGTAGAAAGAACATATAATAGTGAATTTAAAGGTATGTATTTAAACTTAAAATCTGCATTAGAAAATCAAAAAAGGGGACAAACACCTTTTACACCAGCAGTTGCTATATTAAGACAGATAAATTTAAGATTAAAACAAATAAAAAAAGATGGTGGTGTTGATAATGAGGTAAGTAGAACTTTTGAATTAGCGCAGTATTTTAGAGAAAAAATAAAAGATCTGCCTTTTGAGATAGTTCCAGATGCAATGTCTAATGCAGTTACAGCTCTTCATCCATTAACAGCTTCAGCATTTGATATATTTACAATATTAAAGGATGAATATAGTATATGGGTTTGTCCAAATGGCGGAGATATGAAAAATAAAATTTTTAGAGTGGGTCATATTGGTTACTTAACTAAAGAAGATTATGATGTTTTAATTTCTGCATTTAAAGATTTACAAAAGAGAAAAATTATCTAATCTTACCTGGAGGTAAAAATGATTAAAGTTATAACTTATGGTACTTATGATTTATTACATCATGGGCATATTAAACTTTTAGAAAGAGCAAAAGCATTAGGTGATTATTTAATTGTAGGTGTAACATCTGATGATTTTGATAAAGGCAGAGGAAAAATAAATGTTCAACAGTCACTAGCAGAAAGAATATCTGCTGTTAAAGCAACAGGTATAGTAGATGAAATTATAGTTGAAGAGTACGAAGGACAAAAAATAGATGATGTAAAAAAATATAATGTAGATATATTTACAGTTGGTTCAGACTGGATTGGAAAATTTGATTATTTGAAACAATATTGTGATGTTGTATATTTAGATAGAACAAAAGGAGTATCAAGTTCAGAAATTCGTTCTAGTAATAGCAAAATAAGAATAGGACTTGTTGGTGGACAAGAGTATAAAATTTTAAAAAAATATTATAATGAGTGTTTTCATGTAAATGGAGCAGAAGTTGTAGCTTTATGTACAGATAATAAAGAGTTAAAAGAAGAGTTGTTATCAGAAGTTGAATATATAACAAATGATTATGATGAATTATTAAAAAGAGTTGACGCAATATATATTATTTCACATCCGAGTTTACATTATAATCAATTAGAAAAGGCGTTAAATAATGGAAAACATGTTTTATGTGAGTCTCCAATTTCTTTAAAAAGTGAAAAAACAAGAAAATTATTTGATATTGCAAAACAAAAAGATGTTATTTTGATGGAAGCGATAAAAACATCATATTCTACTGCATATAATAGGTTAGTATTGTTATCTGAAACAGGCAGTATTGGAAAAGTAGTGTCTGTTGATGCAACATGTACTAGTTTAATAGATTTAACAGATGATAATGTAAATAATAAAGTTTGGAATAGTATATGTGCTTGGGGACCTACGGCAATGCTTCCCGTATTCCATATACTAGGTACAGATTATAAAGAAAAAAATATTAATAGTTTTTTTATTGATGATAATAAGTGTTTTGATTATTTTACTAAAATAGATTTTACTTATGAAAATGCAGTTGCTTCTATAAAAGTGGCTAGAGGAGTCAAATCAGAGGGAGATCTTGTTATCTCTGGGACAGAGGGATATATATATGTTCCTTCTCCTTGGTGGAAAACAGATTATTTTGAAGTAAGATATGAAAATTCAAAAAATAATAGAAGATATTTTTATCAATTAGAAGGCGAAGGTATAAGATATGAATTAGTAGAGTTTATTAAATCAATAAATTCTAAACAAAAAAATTCATATATAGATGATGATATGTCAATTAAAATAAGTTCAGTTATAGAGGATTTTTATTTAAAGTACAATAATATGTAAGTATATGTTATAATAGCATGTACTATTAACTTTTAGGAAAAGAGTTTATATATGGATAATATGAATACAATGATAGTAATACCTGCTTTTAATCCATCAGAAGCACTAATACCTTATGTTAAAGATTTAAAGAGTAAGGGACTTAACAACATTATAATAGTAAATGATGGTAGTGATAAAAAGCATGATTATATATTTGATACTCTAAAAGAAAATGAAGGAATAATATATCTTTCAAATTATATAAATATGGGAAAAGGATATTCTTTAAAAAAAGCATTTAGTTATTTTTTAAAAATTTCTGATATTTCTGAATTTAATGGAATTATTACAGTAGATGCTGATGGGCAACATAGTGTTAAAGATGTTATAGTTATGGCAAAAACACTTAATGAAAAAAATAATAGTCTTATTCTTGGATGTAGGGATTTTAACGATAGAATAGTTCCTTTAAAGAGTGAGTTTGGAAATAAAATGACTAGATTTATTTTAAGACTTTTGTATAGTAGAAAATTAAGTGATACTCAAACAGGGCTTAGAGCCATACCTGTAAATTTATTAGAAGAAATGACTAAAATATCTGGAAATAGATTTGAGTATGAAACAAAGATGCTTACATATTGTTTTACAAATAATATAGATATAGAAGAAATTGTTATTGATACAATATACTATGAAAATAATGCAACAAGTAGTTTTAAAGCAATATCTGATTCATATAAAATTTATCGTTCTATATTTGCACCATTTATTATATATATTTTTATTGCTTTTAGTTCTTTTATAGCAGATATAAGTTTATTTAGTATATTTTTGTTTATACTATCATATTATATTTCTAGTAGGAAGGTAATAATTTTTGCTACAATTTTTGCAAGAATTATATCTTCATTTGTAAACTTTTTATTAAATAAAAAGTTTGTATTTAATTATAAAAAGAATTTTAAAAATGCGTTTTATAAATATTATACATTGTGTATTGGTCAAATGATTACATCTGCATTATGTGTATTATTAATATGGGAAATTACAAAATATTCAGAAGTATCAATAAAAATATTTGTAGATATTATTTTGTTTTTTATTAGTTTCAAAATACAACAAAATTGGGTGTTTAAAAATAAAAATATAAATTAAGTGTAGTAAAGTTTTACTACATTTTTTTATTTGTTGAAAATATGGGGGGGGGTAGTGTATAATTATGAGTATAAGGAGGAATTTATGAAAAATAAATCAAAAATATTTTTTGTTTGGATGTTATTAAGTGTATTTTTATTAGGAACATTATCTTTTAATACATCTTATGCTGTAGATGAATTAAAAGATAATAAGGTAGGTACTAAAAAAGAAATAACAACAAAATGGCTAGACGAAAATGATATGTATATACAAGAAGATGTAATAGCAGATAAAGCTCAAAAAGCATTAGATTTTCAAGGTTATGATTTTGTAAATACAACAAAAGATAAATATGGGAATGTAACACATCATTATAAAAGTGCTGTTCTTGTAGCACCAACTATTACAACAAGTTGGGTTAAAGAAAGAAATGGTGATAAGATAAAGCCAGATGTAATAGGAGTTGAAGAAGCAGGAAAAATAGAAGGGTATAAGTATATTATTACTACTTTACATGATAATGATACTAAAATAATGCATGTTTTTAGGGAAAATTTTAAAAGAACATCTTGGCAAGTATATGCTACAGGAGACGCGTTAAAATATCCAGTTGATGAAAAAGAATTTAAAGAAAAATTAGATTTTGAGGGATATAAATATATTAGAACAAAAGTTATTAAGGACGATGAAATAGTTCACTTTTATGAAAAGATAACACCTAAAAATAATACAATAAAAAAGGAAAGTTCTAAAAATACTGATAAAAATGAGCATAAACTAAATAAAAAAGAAAAACCAAAAATTCAAACAGAAAAAGTTTTTGAAAAAAATAATAAATTAAATAAAACAATAAAAGAAAAAGAAAAAAATATAAATAAACCTGTAAAAATAAGTGGTAAACAATCTAAAAAAGATAATAAAAAAAATTTAACTAAAACAAATAGAACAATAAAAAATACAAAAAATGAAAAAAATACAAAAAATGAAAAAGATGTGTTGCCAAAGACAGGCGCTATAAAAGATTATAGTTTGTATGGAATTATAATAATATTGCTAGGAGTATATGCTTTAAGAAGAGAAAATTTGTATTAAAATAACTAAAGTGATTATGTAAAATAAATTTAATATTTTATATAGTCACTTTTATTTGTATTAATATAAAATAAATTATATACTATTTTTGTAATAGAAAAATAAAAAGGGAGGTAGTTTGAGTAATAGTAGTTTATCGATATATTCTGATATAGGAAAACTTAGAAGAGTTTTGTTACATAAACCAGGTAGTGAGCTGGAAAATTTAACTCCTAAATTTATGCAGAAATTATTGTTTGATGATATTCCATTTTTAGAAAAAGCAAGACAGGAACATGACGCTTTTGCAAAAATACTTATGGATAATGGAGTTGAAGTTGTCTATGTTGAAAATTTGCTTGCAGAAATACTTTTGGACAATAGTGTTAAAGAAAAATTTTTAGAAGAATATCTTACTGAGGCAAGGGTTTTTGGTAAAGTAAAAGAAAAATTGTTTTCTTATTACATGGATTTTAAAGATAATTATAAATTAGTTGATAAATTAATTGCAGGAATAAGGGTAGATGAATTTGATGTTAATAGGAAAAAAAGTCTTGCAGATATGGTAAATGCTTATCCATTTATAATTGATCCAATGCCAAATCTATATTTTACAAGAGATACTTTTGCAGTAGTTGGTAAAGGTATAACTATTAATAAAATGGCTACAGCTGCAAGAAATAGGGAAACTCTTATTTCTAAATATATTTTTAAATATCATAAAGATTTTAAAGATGGTGTACCTAAATATTATGATAGAGAAAATAATTATAATATAGAAGGTGGAGATGAACTTGTTTTAAGTGATGAAGTTATTGCAATAGGAATTAGTGAGAGAACTTCTCCAGAAGCTATAGAACAATTTGCAAATAATATTTTTAAATCTGATGAATCATTTAAAGTTATTTTAGGGTTTCAAATACCATTTAAAAGAGCATTTATGCACTTAGATACTGTTTTTACAATGGTAGATGTTAATAAGTTTACTATTCATCCTGAAGCTGAAAGAGAGCTTATTTTATATAGATTAGAGATGATTGATGATGAACTTAGTATAACAAAAGAAGAGTTACAATTAGAGGATATATTAAAAAAATATTTACATTTGGATAATATAGAGATTATTCGTTGTGGTGATGCAAAGTGGATTGATGCAGATAGAGAGCAGTGGAATGATGGGTCAAATACACTTGCAATAGCACCGGGAGAGGTTATTGTTTATGACAGAAATACAATAACTAATAGTTTATTAGAACAAAGTGGTATTAAAATACATGTTATGCCATCTTCTGAATTATCAAGAGGTAGGGGTGGCCCTAGATGTATGTCAATGCCTTTAAATAGAGAAAAAATATAATAGGAGGAAGAAATGGCAGTAAATTTAAGAGGAAGAAATTTTATAACATTAAAAGATTTCACACCAGAGGAAATAAAGTATTTATTAGATTTATCTAAAGATCTTAAAAATAAAAAAAGAGCAGGTATAAGAGGAAATTTATTAGATAGAAAAAGTGTTTGTTTAATTTTTGAAAAGAATTCTACTAGAACACGTTGTGCTTTTGAGGTAGGTGTTTTTGATGAAGGTGGAAATGTAACATTTTTAACTAATTCACAGATGGGTAAAAAAGAAAGCATAGAAGATACTGCAAAAGTATTAGGTAGATTTTATGATGGTATTGAATTTAGAGGATTTAAACAAGAAACGGTAGAAGAACTTGCTAAACATGCTGGAGTTCCAGTATGGAATGGTCTTACAGATTTATATCATCCTACACAAATATTAGCTGACTTTTTAACTGCTAAAGAACATTTAGAAAAACCATATAATAAAATGAAACTTGTTTTTGTAGGTGATGCTAGAAATAATATGGGTAATTCACTTATGATAGGTGCAGCAAAACTTGGTATGCACTTTGTAGCTCTTGCTCCAAAAGAATTGTGGCCAGAAGATAAATTGGTTGATGAAATGAGAGAGGTTTCAAAACAAACGGGTGCAGTAATTGAACTTAAAGAAGATATAGATGAAGCAGTAAAAGGAGCAGATGTAATTTATACAGATGTTTGGGTTTCTATGGGAGAAGAAGATAAATTTGAAGAAAGAATTAATCTTTTAAAACCATATCAAGTAAATATGGATATGATGAAAAAAACTGAAAATAAGAATTGTATTTTTATGCACTGTTTACCATCTTTTCATGATCAAAACACAATAGTTGGTAGAGAAATTAAAGAGAAATTTGGAATTGATGAAATGGAAGTAACAGATGAAGTATTTAGAAGTGAGAAGTCTGTTGTATTTGATGAAGCTGAAAATAGGATGCACACTATAAAGGCAGTTATGGTTGCAACTATAGGTAATCTGTAATGAAAAAGCAAAAGATAGTAGTTGCGTTGGGAGGTAATGCACTTGGCAAAACTCCTGAAGAACAGTTAAAACTTGTAAAACAAACAGCAAAACCAATAGTAGATTTGTATGAAGCTGGAAATCAAGTGATTATTGCACATGGAAATGGACCACAGGTTGGGATGATAAATTTAGCATTTGATAATAAAGAAGTTCCTGATATGCCTTTTGCAGAATGTGGTGCTATGAGTCAAGGATATATAGGATATCATTTACAAAATGCGATAAGAGAAGAACTTGCAAATAGAGGGTTAGATACACCTGTTGCTACAGTTATTACTCAAGTTGTAGTAGATAAAGAAGATGATGCTTTTAAAAATCCAACAAAGCCAATAGGAAATTTTTATACTAAAGAAGAAGCAAAAGAGCTTGAAGAAAAAAAAGGTTTTGTAATGGTTGATGATGCTTCAAGAGGGTATAGAAGAGTTGTTCCATCTCCAAAGCCTATTGATATAGTAGAAAAAAATACTATTAAGACATTAGTTGAAAATGATCAAATAGTTATTACAGTTGGTGGTGGAGGAATACCAGTTATAAAAAAGGGTAATTTATTTGAAGGAGTAGCAGCTGTTATTGATAAAGATTTTGCTAGTGAAAAACTTGCAGAATTATTAGATGCTGATTATCTTATAATTCTTACTGCTGTAGAAAATATTGCACTTAACTTTAGAAAAGAAAACGAAAAATTACTTACAAAAGTTGATGTAGATAGTATGAAAAAGTATATTGATGAAGAGCATTTTGCTAAAGGAAGTATGTTACCTAAAGTTGAAGCATGTATAAAGTTTGCAGAAAGTAGTGTTAATAGAAAAGCTCTTGTTACATCATTAAGTAAAGCAAAAGAAGGAATAGAAGGTAAAACAGGAACAGTAATATATAAATAATATTAATTATAAAATCTAAATGTTTAGTATTTATATACTAAGTGTTTAGATTTTTTATTTTGTTTTCATAATGGAATAGATTATAAAATATATATTTTTTTATGTTTTATAGAATAAAATAAAAATATGAAAAATATTTTAGATGATAGAGCTTCTATAACACCATTCTTTGTTATAGTAACAACATTAATAATAATAGTTGGTTTTATAGTTTTTGATTATACTTTTTATAAATTTAATTATTCAAAACAAAAAGTTAAATTATATTTTGATATGGATAAAATTATGAGTGGATATAATAAGGATATTTTTAATCAAATAGGTCTTATTGTAAATGATAATAAAAAAATGAGTGAACCAATATCAAATTCCGAAATTTTAGAGAAGCAAATAGAAGCTATAATGGATAAAAAAGAACTTGTAAAGACAATATATAAAGCTGAGAATTTAGTAGATGATTTTTTGAAATGTAAAACTAAAATAAAGGTAAAATTATTTGATGTTGGTAAATTAAATAGGGAGTTAAAAGAATTATTAAATGGAGAAAAAAATAAAGTAAAGGTTGATAAATTTATTTTAAATTTAATTAGTGTTCAGCCTTATGTAAAGTTAAAAGGATTATCAGTTAATAGTTTAAAAGAAATGTTACTTGAATTTAAGTTTGAAGAGATAAAAGCTATTAATCCTGTATTTGTAATAAGAGATTATATTAGAGAAAAATATAAAGAGATATTAGAAGCGTATAAAAAATATGATATTTTAGGTACTTATAAACATTATATTTTAGCTGATTATTCTATAGAATATCTTGGATATAATATGACAAAAAATCAAAAGTATTTAATGAGTGAATATATAGCAACAGGTATAGAGAGTAAGTCTATATCAAGATATGTTGTTATCGGAGAAATTTATTCTATTAGGTTAATTTTAAATTTTTCAGAAACTTTTATAAATCCAAAAATAAGAAAAAAGATTAAGAAAATAAGTTTTGGAGATCCAAGAATTTTTGCTTTAGAAGCAATTACAGTTTCAGCCTTAGAGTCATTTTATGATTCAAACAGAATTATTAATGGAGGTAAAATTCCTTTATATAAAGGAAGAAATGGATTTATGATTTTTAAATTTAAGAAAATGTACTATAAAAAAGGATTAACATATCCATCATATTTAAAACTCATAATAATGATCCATCCTAAAAAAGTTATAATTAATAGAATAAATACCTTAATTTCAAAAAGATTTAAGGTAGATAGTAACAAACTATATACAAAAATAATAATTAAAAGAAATATGGAGTATAAACCTAAAATATTACCTTTTAAGTTTAAGACAAGTATTTTTGGAGAATTATCGTATGAGTGATAGAGGTTCTATAAGTGTTGAATCCACAATATGTATTTTTTCATTTTTATTTGTTGTTGTTCTTATGTTCGCAAATATATATTCATATACATTTATTGGAGATGGTTTTGAAAAATCTGCATTATATATACTAGAGAATAATTATTGTTATGTTTCTGATAAAAAAATAAATGAATTATTAGATAACAGATATATTGTTAAAAACAAAAAACATTATAAATCTTTTAATATAAAAGAAAAAATTCCCGATTATATTTATTATAAAGATACATCAAATCAAACAATATATGTAACAATAACAGGAAAAAAATATCATAAACTTTCTTGTAAATATGCAAGATTAAGTTCAAAATTAATAGATGTAGAAGATGCAAAGAATAAATTTAATCCATGTAGTGTCTGTATTAATTAAAGCAATTTTATATATTAGAGAAAATGAAATTGGTATTAGTAGAAATACTATTAAATATATAATATTGATTTTTTAACATACAAGTAGTACAATGTACTAAACAAGAAGGAGGATGTTATGGCATTTTCAATTAGATTAACAGAAGAAGAAAAAAAACTTGCAAATAGTTATGCAAATATTAATTCAATTTCATTAGGTGAAGCCTTTAAAAGAGCTTTATTTGAAAAGATTGAAGATGAATATGATATTGTTATTGCAGACCAAGCCTATAAAGAGTATTTAAAAGATGGACAAAAAAGTAGACCAATACAAGAATTATGGGATGAGTTAGAACTATGAAATATAGTTTAGAAACAACTAAAACATTTGATAGAGAATTTAAAAAATTAGATATTTATACAAAACAAATGATTAAATTTTGGATTAATAATAATCTTTTAGAAACTGAAAATCCAAGAGAAAAGGGAAAGGCTTTAGTTGGAGATTATAAAGGTAAATGGAGATATAGAATAGGCAATTATAGATTAATTTGTCATATTGAAGATAATAAATTATTAATATTAGCATTATCAGTCGGACATAGAAGAAATATGTACAAGTAATTAATTATATGAAATATTGACTTTTTAATACACAAGTATTACAATGTATTACAAGAAGGAGGGCTTTTACTATGACTATATCTTTAAGATTAAACGATGATGATACCATGCTTTTTAAGAAATATGCTGAATTAAATGGAATTACAGTTTCTGAATTGATAAGAAGTTCAGTTATTGAACGTATTGAAGATGAATATGATCTTAAGGCTTATGAAGAATCTTTGGAAGAATTTAATAAAAATCCAGTAACTTATACACTTGATGAAGTAGAAAAAGAATTAGGTTTAAAATGAAATTTAGCATAGTTTTTTCAAAAAAAGCGTTAAAACAAATAAAAAAATTAGATAGTCACATATCAATATTTATTATCTCTTGGTTAAGAAAAAACATAGAGGGCTGTTCAAATCCTAGACAATATGGAAAGAGACTTGTAGCAGATAGAAAAGAACAATGGAGATATAGAATAGGGGATTATCGAATAATTACAGAAATAAAAGATGATAAAATTATTGTATTGGTACTTGAAGTAGGACATAGAAGAAACATATACAAGTAATTAATGATAATTAAATAAAATAAATGTGTTAAAAAAACTGATGAAAGTGAAAATCATTAGTTTTTTAATTTCTATTTTAATAATAATTTAAATTCAACACAAAAAATGACCAATAGTCAAAAAAAATACTTGACTATTATTTTTTTTTGTTTTATACTGTCTATTGTGAAAATGACCATCGGTCACAAACGTGAACAAATAATGAAAGGAAGGGTTATGAAATCAAAAAAATATATTAAATTCGGACATTTTATTGCTCAAAAAAGAGTATTAGTGCTAATAATTGCAATTTTACTATTAGTTCCATCTATATTTGGTTTTATTGGAACAAGAATTAATTATGATCTTCTTACATATTTGCCAAAAGATTTAGAATCTACAAAAGGTCAAGAAATACTTGACAAAACATTTCATAGTGCTGCAACTTCTATGCTTATATTAGAAGATACAAAAACGTCAGAAATTATCAAGTTAAAAAAAGAAATATCAAAAGTTGATGGTGTTGATTCTGTAATATGGAGAGATGATATAGTTGATGCTAGTGTTCCTAAAATGATGTTGCCTAGTGAATTTAAAAAAGCATTTTACTCTAAAAATAGTACAATGCTTGTTATAAAGTTTAAAAATTCGGCGTCTTCTGATATTACTATGAAGGGGATAGATAGTATTAGAAGCATTGCAAAGAAAAATGCCTATTTATCAGGAATAAGTTCACTTGTAAAAGATACAAAAGATTTAATTTCAAAAGAAACGCCTATATATGTTGGAGTTGCTGTTGTACTAAGTTTTATAGTTTTATGTTTTACAACAGAATCTGTTTTAATAGCGGTATTATTTTTGTTTAACATCTTGTTTGCAATTCTATATAACATGGGAAGTAATTATTTCTTAGGACAAATATCATATTTAACAAAAGCAATAGCTGCTGTGCTTCAACTAGCTGTTACTATGGATTATTCAATATTTTTATATCATAGATATGAAGAAGAGAGGTCAAAACATGATGATCATATAGATGCAATGGCTAGTGCAATTTCACAAACCATATCTGCAATAACAGGAAGTTCAATGACAACTATTGCTGGATTTTTAGCACTTCTTGCAATGCAACTTACATTAGGAAAAGATATTGGTATTGTTATGGCAAAAGGAGTTGTGTTTGGATTAATTACAGCTGTAACAATTTTGCCAGGACTTATTCTAATTTTTGAAAAGCAATTACAAAAATATAGCCATAGAATATTTTTACCTCGATTTGCAAAAACAGCAAAATTTGTTACAAAACATCATGTATTACTACTTATTTTAACAGTATTGTTACTAATACCAGCAATATATGGTTCATTAAATACAAAAGTTTATTACAATTTGGATAGATCGCTTCCAAGAGATTTGCCATCTATTGTAGCAAATAAGAAATTAAAAAATGATTATGATATGTCATCTACGCATTTCTTATTAATAGATAAAAATTTAAAAAGTAAAAATATTTCTAAAATGATAGATGAGATAAATGAAGTTAAAGGTGTAAATTCTGTTTTTTGTTTTGATTCGGTTTCAGATGGAACAATACCGAAGCAGTTTTTGCCAAAAGATTTAATTGAAGTGTTTCAAAAAGGCAAGCATCAGCTTGTAATAATACAATCTAGCAACGATGTTGCTACTGATGAAGTGTCAAAAGAAATTAGTGATATAACTAAAATATCAAAAAAATATGATAAAAGAAGTCTTTTAACAGGAGAGTCAGTATTAACTAAGGATTTAACGACAAGTGCTGATAGGGATTTTAAGGTAGTAAACATATTATCAATATTGTTAGTTTTTATAATTGTTGCATTTGTGTTCAAGTCAATATCAGTACCATTTTTACTTATTATGGTAATAGAGCTTGCAATATTTATAAATATGGCTGTTCCATATTATGTAGGACAGACTATACCGTTTGTTGCCTCTATTATAATAGGAACAATACAACTTGGTTCAACAATAGATTATTCAATACTTCTTACATCTAGGTATTTTGAAGAGTTACATAATAATTCAGATAAATATGTTGCAATGACAAATACTGTAAAAGGTACAGCACGAAGTATTGTGACATCAGGGCTTTCATTTATTGCAGCTACAGTTGGAGTTGGTTTTTATTCTAATATGGAAATGGTTTCAGTAATATGCCTTATGATGGCAAGAGGAGCTTTTATTAGTATGACAATCATATTGTTGTTATTGCCATCAGTATTATTATTTTTTCATCCGTTAATTATTAGAACGACAAAGGGTATGAAATTTTTATATAAAAATAAATAAAAGGAGGATTTTATGAAATTAGGAAATAGAGTTTTAGCAATTATGCTTACTATATGTATTACAATTATGCCAATGTCTTATGGACAGGAAGTTAAGAATAATAAATTGAGTAAAGAAGAAACGGTATATGTGAGTATTGATGAAAATGGTAAAGTAAAAGAAAAATTAGTATCAGTACATCTACATAGTGAAAAAGAAGTTATTGATGTATTAGATAGTACAAATTTAACTGATATTGAAAATTTAAAAGGTGATGAAAAAGTTGAATTAAAGGATGGGAAAATACATTGGAAGTCTAAAAAGGCAGATATTTATTATCAAGGAAAAAGTAACAAAGAGTTACCTATTAAAACACAGATTAGCTATAAGCTAAATGGGAAAGATATAGTTTCAAAAGATTTAGAGTCAAAAAGTGGAAATTTAGAAATAAAAATAAAATTTGAAAATAAGGATAAGAGAAAAGTAAAAATTAATGGAATAAATAGAGAGCTTTTTATGCCTTATTCTGTTGCTACAATGGTTGCATTTGATTCTGATATAATATCTGATATTAAATCAGAAAATGCCAAAATAATAAATGCAAATAAGAAAACAATTATTAGTAATATTACATTTCCAGGACTTTCTGAAAACATAGGAAGTGAATTAGAAAAATTAGATATAGATTACGATAAAAAAATAAAAAATGAGTTTGTAATAAATGCTACGGTTAAAAACTATAAAAAATCAACAATTTCATTAGTTATACTTAATGAATTACCAGCATTTGATGAAATAAAAAATGCAAATAATGCAAATGAAATAAGAGATGCTTTAGATAAACTTCAAACAAATGGTCAAAAATTATTAGATGGAAGTATTAAATTAAATGATGGACTAAGTAAGTTAAATTCAAATATGCCTAAAATGGTAGAAGGAACAAAAAAACTACAAAAAGGTTCAAATGCTTTAAGCGATGGCGCTAAAAAGTTAGATGTTGTTTTTACAGATGTTTTAAATGGTACACAAAAACTTGTAGATGGTAGTCAAAGATTAAAAAAAGGAACAGCTGATCTTAATGATGGCGCTAAAAAATTAAATGAAGGAATTTCTATATTTAATCAAAAAGCTAGTATGCTAACTCAGTATGAGAATAAAGTAAGTGATGGAGTAAAACAGATTGATAAATTAAATCAAGGTACACAGCTTGCTAATAAAAAATATAAAGAGATACAATTAGGTTCTAACAAAATAAAAAATGGAACATCAGTATTATCAAATGGAACAGAAAAATTAAAATTAGGAGTTGACAAATATAGAGAGGGTTCAAACAAATTAACAATAGGATTAAAAGAGTTGTCTGTTAAAGTGAATGGTTTGCCAAAAACATTTTTGGAGCTTAAAAATGGAATATCTAAATTAAATAAGGGAGCAGTTAAATTAAATCAGAGTCTTAATAAACTTGATTTAGGATTACAAAAATTAAATTCTAATACAGTAAAATTAAATAGTGCAGCAAAACAAGTAAATGGGGCATCTAAACAGATTTCATCTTCTGGTAAAAATTTGAGTTCTGGATTAAAACAGACATCAGCATTATTAAAAAAACAAAAATCAGCGATTGGTAGTGCTAGTAATCTACAAAATAATACAAATAGCTCTGTTACAGCTTTAAAAAAGCATTTAAAGACTAAAGGAGATAAAGAAGGATTAAAATTAATTGCTAGTATAGAAAAAAATGAAAAAAAACAAACGCAAATTCTATCTGGTATGAAACAATCTTCAAATATAGAAACACTATCAGTGTCTATTGATAAATTCTCAGAAGCGGTTTTAGGAATTTCTAAAAGTATTTTAGATGTAAGTAATAATCAGTTGAAAATACAAGAAGGATATTTAACTGTTCAAAGTTCTGTTTCTGAATTAAATAAAGGCTCTAAACAATTATCAGTAGGCATTGATACAATTAATAAAGGAGTGGTAAAATCATCATCTAGTATGACACAGTTAGTAAATGCTATAAAACAGTTAGAAGATGGGTCTTCTAAATTATCAGCTCAATTAAATAATGACGGTGAACTTTATAAGGGAATAGTAAATCTTAATTTGGGTGCAAAAAGATTAAGAGTTGGTTCTAACGAATTAAACGCTGGAATAGATAAATTTGGAAATGATGCAATGCAACCAATATCAAATGGCATATTTAAATTGTCAAGTAAGATTAGTTCTATTGCAAGTCCAAATAACATTGCTCTTCTTCGTTCTATTCCGAATAAAATAAATCAACTATCAAATGGTAGTAAGGCTTTAGTAAATGGTAGTAATGTGCTTTCTAATGCTATGGGTAAATTAGATAAAGGTAGTAGAGATTTAAGTTCAGGCTTAAATAAAATAAAAAAAGAAGGAATAGTTCCGTTAAATAGTGGTTTAACTGAATTAGTTAAAGGAGTAAAAGTTTTAAATGATAAGACATACTTATTAAGTGATGCTACATTAAAATTGCAAAAAGGTTCTACTGATTTAAGTGATGGTATGAAGAAATATAAAAATGATGGAATAGATAAAATGAAGTCAGAAGTAAATAAAAAAATAAATGATTTTGATAATCTTATTGATGTAATTAATGCTTTAAATAATCTTTCAAAGCAGACACATAGTTTTAGTGGAGATAATGTAGATATGGACATTTCTACAAAATATATTTTTAAAATTGAATAAATAGTATTTTAAGTTAAAACTGGTGAAATTTAAAATTCACCAGTTTTTATTAGTTTTAATTTTTTTTGTCTAGACATTTTTTTTATTTCAGCTTCTCTTTTTAAAGCGTCACTTTTGTTTTCAAAACTTTCTGAATACACTAATTTTACAGGAAGCCTGTATTTTGTATATTTAGCACCTTTTTTTAAATTGTGAGCATTTATTCTTTTTTCAAGATTGTTCGTCCAACCTGTGTAAAATGTTTCATCTGAACATTTTAAAATATATATATAATTCATATTTTTATGTTATCACTTTAACAAAAAAAAGTAAATGACATTTAAATTTTATATTGAGATATTTTTATAAAGTGTCTAATTTATAATTGAAATTTAAAAAAAGTTTATGATAAATTACAAATTTTGTTGAGAAAATAGGGGGGGGGTATGGTATAATGTAAATTGTATATATATAATTAAAAAATTAAGTTTATAAAAATTAAAAAGGGGAAAATAAAAATGAAGGGAATAATGTTAAAATTAAAGAGAGTAACAGCGATGTTCTTAGCTATTATTTTAGTTTCATCAAATATGTTGCCGTATGCTTATGCTCTTAAAGGAAGTCAAGCTACAATAGAAAAATATAATAGTGGATATGAAAACCAAGAAGGTGGAAGTGTTGTAAATAAAGAAAAAAATATAATCTATTGTAAAGATATGGACGGTAATTCAAGAGTCCATAAGGCTGTTGAATCAAAAGAGCTAGAAAAAATTGCAAAATTAAGAAAAGTAGCAAAATTAACAGATATTCCTGGAGAGTACGAAATTGAACTTTCAGTTGAAGGATATAAAGCTAAAAGAGAAGTTGATGTTGTACTTGTTGTCGATACGTCTTGGTCAATGTGGCATAATGGTAATAGAATAGATGACTTTGATTTTGGTGATAAAACAAATAATAATGGTAATGGATTTACTCGTTGGGCTTATGCGAAAAAAGCTATTAATTTATTTGCTAATGAAATGTTAACGGAAGGAAATGACAATATAAATATAGGCGTAGCTACTTTTAATCAAAAGTCAGCAAAACAACCTTTTACAAAAGATAAAAATGTTATAAAAAGTTTTATAAACTATTTAGATCCACACCCAGAGGGAGAGTATCATATTCCAGCTCCTGGCGATCAACATTCTAAAGTTGAAGGTGGACTTTACCAGGCTTCAGGTGGTAGAGGTACTAATATGCAACTTGGGATTAGAAAAGGTTATGAACTTTTAAATTCATCTACAAAAAACAAGCAAAAGTATATGGTTATTATTTCTGATGGTTTGTCATCTGAATTTTATCAACCAAAATCATATAAAAAATGGAATAAAAAAATACCTGGATATGTTGGAACTAGAAAAAATAAAAATTTTCCTATGCAAGAAGTAAATCCAAATGATAGTGATAAACCTTATTATATTGTTGATGAATTTACAGATACGCCAGATAATCTTATTTACAAAGACAATAGAGGTACTTATTGGAATTATGGTTTCTGGCCTAAAAAAAGAGGAAATCCTGATTATAGAGAGCCAGGTATAATTCTTAATAATGTTTTTAAACAAGAATTTCAAGTAGGACAAAATGAAAATACAGAAGGGATACCATATTTTAGCTCTCTTGAATTTTTTGTAAATTCGCAAATGGAATTAATAAGAGAAAAAGTAAAAAATAAAAATGATAAGACAGAATTATCAGTGTATTCTGTAGGGGTAGGTTTAGGTACTTATGATAAAAACAAAAAAACCGATGCTGATCCATCAACAGAAGAAGCAAGACAAGTGCTTAGAAATTTGGCTGACCAAGGTAATTATTTTGATGCAACTGATACAAAAAAACTTCCTGAAAAAATGGAAGAAGTAGCAGAGAAAATAAAGAAATCTATAACTAAAGGAGAAGTAACAGATCCAGCTGGTGAAGGAATGGATATTCAAGTTGGTGCAGGAGATGTTGATAAATTTGAAGCAGATGATGATTATTATATAGAAACACATTGTAATAATCCTAAGTATTCAAAAGAAAAACAAAAACTTATTGCTGAAAAATTAAAAGAAGATGTAAAAGTTAATATTGATGAAGGAAAGGCTAAGTTGCAAATTTCAAATCTTAATCTTGGAGAAGGTGAAGGATTTACAATTAAATATAAAGTTAGAATAAGAGAAGATCATAGAACAGGACAGTTATATAGGACAAACGGAAGAACAACACTTGATTATGATGGATATAGTGAAGAAGATGATTTATTAGATTTCCCTCTTCCTAAAGCGGAAATATTCCAAGGAAGAGCAAAAATTCAAAAGTTGTTTGACGGAAAGACGCCTGCAGAAGTTGAAAAAGAAACAGGAAAAAGACCAACAGTTAGATTTAAGTTGTATAAAGAAGTTAGACATATTGATGGCAATTTAATAGAAATTGGTAAGACAATAGTTGGAGAAGATGGAAATTGGACTGCTAATATAGGAGAAAATGGAAAGTGGAATAACGATTTTGGTACATCAACTGATGCTATGGAAGCGTTAACAAAAATAACTGTTGAACAAAACGAACCCAATAAAGGTTCTTCTTTTGCTAAAGTAAAAGTAGAAGAAAAATCTCCTACTGGCAAAAATTTAACATTAGAAATTGGTAAAGTTGAAAAAAGAAAAGGAACAGTTGTAACTAAAAAAGATGTACTTAATGCTGTACGTATGTATGGATATGCACCAAATACAGCAGAAGAGAATAAGGCAAAAATCACAATTGCACCTAATCAAACATTACCAGATGGAAATACTATAGGAATTACTGATATAAAAGTTTTAGTATCATATCCTGATGGAGTTCAAAAAAAGGTCATAGTTCCAGTAATAATAAAGGATACAAAAGACTTAATTATGCCAACAGTAACTGCTAAGCCAGTTGCTGGTGCTTCAACATTAACAGGAACAGGAGTTCCAGGATCGACTATAACTATATACTCTACACTAGGCGAAGGTGAAGCAGATGACAAAGAAATAGAATTATATGAAAAAACAACATATTTCTATGATGAACAAGCAAAAAAATATAAACGATCTCAAATTGGAAACTATTTACAAAAAGCAGATAATCCAAATGAGTATGTTAAAATTCAAGATGGTAATTTTATTTTAGTTTCAGATGCTCAATTTTATGCTAGAGATGATGCTGGAAATTACAGTAAAAATGCAAATGGAAATTATATTAAATATGATGGAAATAAATATTTAAGAGTAACAAAAGATAGATTTATAATTAAAGCAAATGGTAAGTATTCATTAGATCCAAATGGAAATTATATACAAGGAGCAGGTGATAATTTTATTGAGGTTTCTACTGAAAGATATAACAGAGACATATATGGCGATTATACAGTGGCTGAAAATGGAACACATGTTAAAAAAATTAATCCAGATGCAGACGGAGAATTTAGTTATGTTAAGATTACAGAATCAAAATTTGTAAGAAAAGGAAATGCTGGTGATGTTAAATCTTATGTAAAAAATGGAAATGGAAGTTACATAGAAGCTGAAAATGGAGACATGGTTAAAGTTAATCATGACGCAGGTTTCTTTATAAAAAATGATGATGGGACATATACTAAAGTTAAAAAAGGAACACATTTAAGATATGTTAAAGATGTAATAGGAAATGATGGTAAAAAACACATAAAAGTAACATATAAAGAGGGAATAAAAGGAGATTATACAAGTTATCCATCTTTTATAGGTCAACAACCTGTAAAATTTGCAGAAATTGATAATGAGGGTGTTGTAAAGGCTAATGTTCTTTGGAAAGGTAAATACTACTTTAAGGAAGTAAGTACAGATACCGGATATACAATTAAGAAAAATCCAATAGAATTTAATGTTGAAATAGGAGATACATCTTGGAAAGATTTAGCAGTAAATAATGAAAAAAATAATCCTAGGCTTTCTGCAGAAAAATCTATTGCAAAAGTTACAGACAAAGATGGAAAGGTTTATGAAGACGGTAAATATCATAAAGCTGGAGATAAAATCTATTATGAATTTAAAGTGACAAATACAGGTAATGTTGATATTGACTCAATATTTATTGACGATACATTACTTGGGATGGTACACAAGGAAATACCTAATGTTTCTTTAGAACCAGGTGCATCTCTAATTTATCCTGATAATAAAAATGGAGAAACTTTAGATGAAAATACAGTATATGTTGTAAAACAAGCTGATCTTGATACCGGAAATTCTAGGTTAATAAATACAGCATCTGTTAGTGCTATAAGAACTAAAGGGGATAAAAAAGAAAAAATTGTTAATACTAGTGTTGTTGATTCTAAATATAATCAAAATTCACCAATTGTATTAATTAAGACAATAGAAAAAGTTACAAATGCTGATGGAAGTAAAACTTATGATGATAAAACGTATCATGAGGTAGGGGATGTTGTATATTTTAAATATTCTGTACAAAATAAAGGAACAGAAACTTTAACAGAAGTAACAGTAAAAGATTTTAAAATAAATGGCACTTTTGATAGATCATTAGAAAATTTAACATTAGAACCTAATGGTAAGGTTGAAACTACAGGTAAATATGTTATAAATCAAAATGATGTAAACAAAAAAGATACTATTACAAATGTTGCAATGATAGTTGGTAATGTGCCAAATATGACACCTGTCCCAACTGAAATTGATATTCCAGGTGAAAAAACGCCTAAAATGGAAGTTGAAAAATTAATATTAAGCATTATTCAAAAAGATGGAACGCAAAAGATTGTAACATCATTAGATGAGCAAGGAAATGTTGTAGCAAGTACAGAAGAAAAGCCAAATCCAAATGAAAAGAATAATAGTTATAAGGAATCAGGAGAAAAAATTAAGTATGGGTTTAAAGTAAAAAATACAGGTAATGTATCAATTACTAAACTTATTATTAATGATGAATTATTAGATGGCTATAAAGGAACTGGTAAATCTGTAAAAGTTGATATTAAACCAAAAGAAACTTATATATATCAAGGTGAAAACAACGATACAGTTTATACTGTAACAGATTCAGATATGAAAAATAAAAATCATATTGAGAATACAGTGAAAATTACTGGTAAAGCATCTGATAAGGAGATTCCTCCACAAACAAAATCAGTAGATACACCTGAACTTTCAATTAAAGTTGAAAAATCTGTGTTAAAAGTAACAGATAAGGATGATACTGTATATACAGGAGATAAAGCTGGTAAATTCCATAAAGCTGGAGATAAGATTTACTACAAATTTAAAGTTACAAATACAGGTAATGAAACAATAACAAATTTAATATTAAATGATAAGTTATTGGAAATTGCAAATAAAAAAATAGAAAATGTAAATATATCTCCAAATGGAAGTAAAGATATAACTGTAGATAAAAATGGAAATTCATTTGTATATGTAGTAAAACAAGAGGATATTGATAATATAAGAAAAACAAATACATTAGATGATGTAAATGTTACAAGTGAAAAAGACAAATTAATCACAGATAATAGTATTAAAAATGTTGTTGGAATTACTGGAGAGACTTCAAAAGGTAATACAGTAGAGGTATCAGGTAAAGTAGATATACTAGAAAATGAAACAGCTCCATTAATTGAAGTTAAAAAAGAAGTTGTTAAGATAACAGATAAAAATGACAAAGAATTAACAAAACAAAAATTAGATGGCAAATGGGCTTATAAAATTGCAGGAGATAAAATATACTATAAATTTACAATAAAAAATATAGGAAATACAACAATAACTAAATTAGTATTGCAAGATAAGTTATTAGGCATTAATAATTTAGAATTAGATTTAGCAACAAGTCCTATACAACCTAATGGTAAATATGTATTAGAAAAAGTTGCAGAAAAACCATTTGTATATGAAGTACAACAGGAAGACATTGATACCAATAGAGCAACAAATTCATTAGATGATGTAAATGTTACAAGTGAAAAAGAGAAATTAATTACAAAGAGTAATATTAAAAACGTTGTTGGAGTTATTGGACAAACTTTAAAAGGTACTAACACTAAAAAAGTCATTGCAAAAACAGTTACACCAAAAATTGACATTCCTAAGAAAGAAGTTCATAAAAAAGATGATGAAGGAAACTTAGGAGAAAACATAGATAAACAA
>PDWI01003291.1_pt1 | contig 43020 bp, 46 predicted proteins | sample 1430891 | NCBI WGS metagenome assembly PDWI01 (sample SAMN01162508, study PRJNA174530) | Oral metagenome, whole genome shotgun sequencing project. | biome: Marine environment; feature: Marine mammal; material: Swab sample of the gingival sulcus; isolation source: swab sample of gingival sulcus... | reverse complement strand
GCTCAGAAGCTCTACGAAGCGGGTTTAATTACTTATATGCGTACTGATAATCCCAATTTGTCAGATGAAGCTGTAGAGGCAATCTGGGCGCTATTACGCAGTAGAAACCTTGGTGACTATATTCCCGACAAGCCTAATAAGTGGAAAACCAAAGCAGGTGCCCAGGAAGCACACGAAGCCATACGTCCGACAGACGTTAATGTCTATAATCCTGACACAGGCGATGATAAGCAAAATACGCTGTATCAGTTAATTTGGAAAGCCGCCGTTGCATCACAGATGAAAGCGGCGGAGTATGCCGTTCGCATGATTGTAGTCCAGCAAACTAAACCGGAAAATTTGTTAAATTCTTCTGTTGCAGATAAGACGGTCTATTTTACTGCCACTGCGAAAAAACTTGTTTTTGCTGGCTTCAAAAAACTCGTGGAAAACGATACCAGTAAAGACACTGATGACAAAGATGATGCGCTGCCAATGCTGCCGAAGTTAGATGTCGGCATGCGACTTTCGGTAAATTCAACTAAAGTAACCGAGTCAGACACTAAGCCACCGCTGCGCTATACCGCGCCGCGCTTAATTAAAAAACTGGAGAGTTCCGGCGTGGGCCGCCCGGCGACTTACGCCTCAATTATTGAGACTATTCTCGGACGACAGTATGTCGTTGTGAAAAAGAACCTATTTCATCCAACCGAGATCGGCACAGCAGTGTCACAAGCACTGTCACCCTATTTTGATTTTATGGATCTGAAGTACACGGCCGGCATCGAGACTCAGCTTGATGAACTCGAAAAAGGCAAAGCCAATTATCGAGCTGTTATTACCGAGCTGGATCAAATTTTGGATAAAAACCTATCTGCATTTGGTGCTGCACAAATCAGCCAGGTTGCCAAAGATATCCACCTTTGCCCGGACTGTCAGCATGAAATCAGGCTAATCAAACCTAAGCAAGGTAAACAATTTTGGGGACACGTCGATTATAAAAATAACGAATGTCCGACAAAATTCGACAACAAAGGCGGTAAGCCGGTTAAGCGTAAAGCTTTACCTACAAGCAATGATTACCCATGCCCAACGTGCAAAAAAGGGCATTTACAGCGCAGGCCCGCGAAGAAAAAAGGTGTTTTCTGGTGGGGGTGCGACAACTACCCCGATTGCAAACAATCCTATTTTGATGACAACGGAAAGCCTCAGTTTGAGATCAAGCAAGTTCAAATTGACAAAACGTACCCATGTCCGGATTGTGAGAATGGCTTCCTTCAGCGGCGAGAATCTAAAAAGAAAAAAGGCAGTTTTTTTTGGGGATGCTCGAACTGGAAACAAGGTTGTAAGCATATTGCTTGGGACGAAGATGGCAAACCGCAGGAAAAATGAATGATAGAGGATCGTTTATTAACAAGAAAACAAGAAAAGATTCTTAGGGATTTATTCAAAACATTTTTAAAAGAGGTTTATGAAATTGAGGATGTTTGGGATGTATTTTTTGAATTAAAAGATTGGGCTGATTATACAGCTAATGAAAAGGGCAAATCACTCTGCTCGGAATTTGCAACATTTTTTGATATGGAACTTGAATTCATTAACCATGATGAGGAATATAAACGATGAAAATTAAACTAAAACTTACTATTTTCCTGGTAGTGTTTTTAAACATAACTACTACTTTTGCACAACAATCTACGAATAATAAAACTTATTATCTTGATACAGTCACTTTGTTGAAAAAAACAATGTCAAATATGCCTGATTGTATTGAATACTGTATTCATGAATTAGTGTTTAAAATGAAAAAAAAGCATGGGATACCATACTTTTTTTGGACATTAAATGTATCGCATAATAGTCCGAATTGGCTGAATTTAACGCACCCAGAATTGGATGATACTGCTTATATAGATTTTAATAAGGTATATGGGAAAGCTTATAAGAAAATGTCAGAGTTAATATTTAAAAAGCCTGTAGAACTCATTGCAGGGAAAAAACTTGCTGAAGAAATTGGTGGAGGAAGATACAGACACGCACAATGGGGAAAGCATCAAGCGGTTCAATTTAGTGAAGTGGTTGTCATGGGACATCCGGGTTCTATGATTCTTGCGATGTTTGGTCCAAATGGTTTAAAACCTAAAGGTAACTGTCGAACACACGGTTGTCTTGAAAATAAGCCTAACGATTTGGGTGAGGGAATACGCAATGATACCGGAGATGTTGATTATAATGAGGATGAAAGTCAAGCCGCTGGTGAAAATTACCTAAATGGTTGGTTAAATGGTAACTTTAGTTTCACAGATCCAGGATTACTTGGTATTTTTAGCTACATGGGAATACATGACATTATCGCATCAAGCGATCTATTATCTGATTTTTTAAAAAATTTGATTCAATTAATTCAGTCAACGGCCAGTTCACTCGGCGCAGAAATAGATTACTTTTTCTGTCCAATGGAAATAGCACCTTTTATTCCGTATTATCTATCAGGGTTTGACAGCTACGCATGGCGATTAGGTTACCCTGTTGCTGACTCAGAATTCTCTAATATTATTCTTAATCCGCTTTCTGACGATATTATCGGAACCGATGTCACTGATACTGTTCAAATTGCGAGTAAAAAAATAAAAATTCCGACTATAAATGAGCAGTGGGGAAATATTTATCCTCGTGAAGGTACAGTAAATGTGCAAAATACTGCAAAAATGGCAGCTGTTACAGCTTATCGTGCTAATTCAATTTTATCTGACCGTAAAAAGTCTTTGAATAGAATTTATCGAAAGCCACTCGAAAACACAGTCGGTGTATGGAGTAAAGAAGTGCCACCAATAGATACTACTACACCTGTTCATACCGTTTCGGCTTGTCATAAAAATATTGCAAACACGGGTATTTTTATTCATAAAAATAGCAATTATATATATACCTCATGGCCAAAATATCGTTGTGATCTAGCTGGAGGAAAACGAATCCTTGCCATACCTTTAGATATTTGTTTAACACGACCAGTACCGGAGTAGTAATGATTAAATATATAGTATTAATATTGTCGCTTTCTTTTGGGATTGCAAATGCAGCTGAAAAAGGTGTATTCACCCATTACCCTGCTAATATAAAAGAGTATAATACAATCGGTTTTGTTGATTTATCAAAATTTTCAATTGAGTGGCTTGAAAAAAACGCAAGTTACTTGATAGAAAAAGAAGTACCAATAGTTGTTATTGATGCAACAGAACAAAAAGTAAGCCGATTAAGAGAAAAATATAATGGGAAGTTATTAGTAGGCAGCGCACCAGAACCTGTTTCTTTAATGTCCATGCTTTTTGAGTATCTTGGCGTCAAAAACTATCCGGCTGTGGTAGAAAAAGGAGTAATTTGGCAAGTTAGACCAGGCGAAGACTAATGTATTTGCAAAAGTCTTATTTAAACACTACTGTTTTTCTTAGCGGTTTTGCTTTAATGACTGTGGAACTTCTGGGAGGGAAAATTTTAGCCCCATACTTTGGTAGTAGTATCTATGTATGGGGCAGCGTTTTAACGGTTTTCATGAGTGCATTGGCAGCAGGCTATTTATTAGGTGGTAGGTATTCTCGAAAACATAATACACAAAATCATTTAATAGTCATACTGCTCGCCACCTCGGCTTTGCTGGTACCGTTATTTTTTTATAATGAGATTGCATCTTACTGGTTTTCTTTAATTAACGATAGTCGTTATGCGGCACTTGTCACGGCCATTTGCCTATATACCCTGCCAACGGTAGGTTTTGGTATGATTTCGCCTGTTGCTATTCGCCTGGCAACGCATTCGTGTCAAGAAAGTGGTTATACAGCCGGTCGATTATATTTTTTCTCAACAATCGGAAGTGCAATAGGTACTTTGTTTACATCATTTTATTGGGTAATACTTGCAGAAGTAACCACAATTTTATTGTGCATTATTACTATGTTTGTCATGATAAGTATCATTGGTGTTTGCCTTTCACTGCTAAATCCTATAAACAAGCATAGACAGTTCAAACAAGTCGGACGAGTATTTATCGCACTTTTTATAGTTGTTCTTTTGTGGGGATGGCAAACATCTCATAAACAGCATGGCGAAACAACACTTTTATTTGATAAAACATCTTTGTACCAACATATCTATGTTATAAAAAATGATAAAATGAAATGCCTGCGTTTCCGTAAACAGCACAAAAATAAACCGGACTTATATCAATCTTGTCAGTATCTCAATAATCCTGATAAACAAGTTTTTAAATATACTAAATTTATTTTATCTGCATCTTCTCAATTAAAAAATCCCAAATCAATTTTAGTATTGGGCCTGGGAGGTGGAATTATCAGTTCGGCTCTTGCCGGGCTATACCCGGAAGCTAACATAACTTCTGTTGAATTGGATCCAATGGTTGTTAATGTAGCTAAAGAATTTTTTGGCTATAACGATAGTAAACAGCATATTAAAACAGTAATTAGCGACGCTCGCGTTTTTGTCAAAAAATCACTAAAAAAATCAAATGATTTGTATGATTTAATTATCCTGGACACCTACAATAATGACTATATCCCGGAGCATCTCTTAACAAAAGAATATCTTAACGAAGTAAAATCTTTACTTAATCCCATGGGGATTGTCGTTTCAAATACGTTTGCCTCCAGTCATGTCGCAGCCAATGAGCAGGCCACTTATCAAGCAGTTTTTGGTACGTTATATGGGGCAGTGGCAGGTAAAGAAGGTAATCGTGTTCTTACTACCCGGAAAACACAATATCCGAATACTATCGACAGGCAAAAGCTTACTAAATTAGGAATTGACCTTGATATGTTTTATCAGCAATTTAAGTTGCTTCCTAAAAGCAAAAGTGTCGTGATGACCGACACATACTCACCTATAAACATTTTAAAATAAGGTATTAATTATGAGCTATTTAACTAAAAAACTAACAGATGGTGAAGAATTAATTTATTTAGCTAAATTACACTGGATAATGCTGTTAAGGCCAATAATAAGCTTAGCGGTACTATCTGTAATTATAGGTATCGTTGAACAACAAAGATTGTTCGATTATGTGCCGATAATTGTCCCATATAAGGCTATTATTTATTTGGTGATATTTGTTGTTTTTGTTGGATTGCCGATGCTAAATTTATTAATAAAAAAATGGACAACAAGCATTGGAATTACCAATCAGCGTGTACTCTTTAAGAAAGGATTAATTGCTATTGAGCTAAACGGCATGCCATTATCGAAGATAGAAAATATTGACAGCCAGCAATCAATCATGGGCCGCATTCTTAATTTTGGCACGGTTACTATCAAAGGTAGTGGCAGCACCCCTATCCGGTTACATGATATAGCAAAACCAATGAGTTTTAGGAATGAATTGGCGGCACTTTTGCCTAATTAATCAAGATAAGTAATTACATATTAGAAGTCACTTTATTGGTGGCTTTTTTGTTATATGAACAGCTATGCTAACAAAAATGTTAATTTACTATCAAAACTGTTGACAAAATTAATTGTTTACATTATAATCAATTTGTGATTCAAGTATTAAACCTTGGTTTCACAATCCTCTTGTAGAGGATTCATTTTATCTTAGTTTTACAAGCTGTTTGAGAGCAAACACACTAATGATAAACAAAAAAGGAGGAGTATCTCATGTCGCTAAGCTTAAATAGTAGCGAAGCACTAATATTAATAACATTAAACGAAAATAAGGAAGGTCTTCAAATAGACGCACTTATTGCAAAATCAAATAATCAGCTAAAAAAAAGAAGCTTGTATGTTTTGTTGAATCGTATGATGGACAAAGGCTATATAATTGTTGATAAAAATCAACATACGAGCAGAGCTGTTTATATCATTTCTGACTTGGGTAATAAAATGTTGGAGGCATTTTACTTAAGCCCTAAGGCTCAGAAAACCTTGAATAATTCTTTTGTGTTTTCTTAAATCCATTAATAATTCGGCATTAGGAGGTAGATATAGCTGAGATAATTTAATTATAAACTAAAGGAGAAATAAAATGATTGCCTTAATTAAGGAGACAGGTTTGCATTTAAGCATTTCTTTAGCTTTTTTAGGTTTTTATTCGACACAATTAACAAATGGATGTAAATTGTTTTCTTTGTTAATTAAATGTAAAATCAGAGGAATACCTTTTACAAAAGCTATTATCTACATCCTACCTCAACGTTTACTTTCTTTGCACTGCAAAGAATATGTGGTGTCTTTTAAAAATCAGTTAAATGAGCTGATTATTGCAAGTGAAGGTATGCTTTTCCCTAATGTTAATATTATTTTGTTGTTGTCGAAACGAGATCAAAAAATAATTTGAGCGGGTGGATATAGATCATAAAAGCCGCCTTAATTGATGGCTTTTATGATCTAGCTTTTTGGTAGTATTACATGATAAACGTAAATTTTTTTGCAATAGAATAAAATCATATTAAAACATAAACAATTACTTTTGTGGGGTATATTTATGAGTAACAATAAAAATATTCAAGATTTATTAATCGCTCAGATGACAGATGAAGAAAAAAGCAGGACTTTGATAAACTATATGGAAAATAACGCAGGATGGTCAATGAATAAGGAAGAATTAGACATGTTGTACAAACTTGGATATGAACACACTTCTGCTTATGATAATACAGCTAATGATAATACAGCCTATAATAATACAGAATCTAAAAATTCCCAAAAAAAGCAAAGGAGTTCAAAAACTAGTATCTTACTAGGAATAATTTTTTTTCTTTTGTCTGTTGTTTTTTGGGGAATAGTCGGTTGTGGAGTATTTTTGATTATATATTTATTAATCAGCAATATACGAGAAATATTGGAATTTTTTGTTTTATTAATTTTTTTATTAGCTTTTGTCAGCGTGGCACTTACTAGTTAATAGTGTTCAAAATCTGTGTCATTCCGTACAATTAATTAAAACAGGAATGGCATTATAAAAGAGAAAAAATTTGATTTTGACTGAGCTTTGAAAGCTACCCAATCAGGGCAAGCCTTCAACGGGGGCAGCGGGGTTCTTGCATTTTTAGCTAAACATTGAATTTCCTGATTATAATCTTCACTCTAAACCATTTAGAAAATCTGAAAGCTTTGAAATTAATGTTCTCGATTAGGTAGATACTCTTCATTTAGTAATCTTTAACATATCCACATTTTCTGTGGAAAACCTATCTAATAAGTTTGGTAATTTTTGATTCAATAACGAGATAAAGAATTGACCAATTATTGTACAGTCATAAATCCCAAGGATTAATTAATTTTACACCTGTGTCTTTAAAATCAGCAATATTTCTTGTAACTACTGTCATATTGTATGCAAGGCCTGTAGCTGCAATAAAGGCATCTCTATCAGAGCGGCGATTAGGTACATGCAATAGAGCACAATACCGACACACCGGCAAAGTAATATCCAAAATACGATGTTCAAATGCAGGAATAATTTGCTGTTCTAGCCAATGTCTTAATGCACTGCCTTGTCGAGCATCTTTTCGCTCAACAGCTAAGATGCCGATATCAATTTCCAGTATCGTTATTGTGGATAAATAGAGTTGTTGACTTGGAATACCGGATGCCCAATCAACAACAGCAGGATTTGCTTTGTTTTGCTTGGCTTTTCGTAGCTCAGAGATAACGTTGGTATCAAGAAGATACATTAATCAAACTCCGCTGGCTTAATGATTAGGCTATCCAGTTTAGGCGGTTCAAAATCAAAGTCTTCGTCAAAGTCCATAGCAAGGATATCGACTAACGATTTTTTTTCACTTGTGACCTGTTGGTACTCGTCAATGCTTAGTAATACGTGGGACACACGTCCACGGTCTGTAATAAAAACCGGGCCTTTATAGGCTGCGCGCTTAGCCCCGCCGACATCTTTGTTGAATTCTCTGCTTGTCATTGTTGTCATGGCTTGTTCCTATTGTACTGATGTAACCACATTTTAGCATATTTTTCTTGACTGAGATAGAGTAATAAGAGATACTCTATTCAAGTATTAAGAACAACGTCATAAGTTGTATCTTCATATTTAAGATAAAACCCAGTTGGCCACTGGGGGGTCAGACGGCTAAAAACCACCTTAATTAGTGGTTTTTTGTTTTTCCGAATATAACATCAGCAAACGCTCTTAGCAGTCATTCTTCCAGTCAATTTTTACCACACCACAAGAAATGAATTGTCCTCTGATAAGGTTGTCATTATTCAATGACCTTGAAAAAATCTGGTGTCTGAAGAGCTACCTTTACTCAAAGTCGCTTGAATTGCCAAATGTGGCATTAACAATCTAATTGTTTTGCTTGGGAAATTGGTCTTTGTATTTAGCTTTTAACTGGTAACAGTGCCTGATTGTATAGCCTGTTGCTTCTGAGACCTTTTCAGCTGTTTTGCCCTCACTAAACATTCGTATTAATGTTTGGTGTTTTTCCTGATTGGCAATTCGACCTTTGTACTTACCCTCTCGTTTGGCTTTCTCAATACCATCGCGGGTGACTTTACGTCTGCGTTCCCAATCTCTATAAGCAAACTCGGCACAGAGATCCAAAAACATATTATTGAAAATTTCCATAATGCGATTATCGAATGAACCTGACATATGGACGTGGGTCGATGGCAAATCGACAACAACTATCATTATTTTGTTATCGGATAGCAGACGTTTTAATTCTTCCCAGTTTGCAGCAGTTAGACGAGTTAGTCTATCCATTGACTCAATCAGTAAAATGTCCCCTGGTCCAGACTCTTCAATTAAACGCATTAGTTCAGGTCGTTCAATTGTTGTTCCAGTAATATTCTCTATATAAAATGTAGCAATTCGCTTATTTTCAAAATTTGCCACAAAATCTTTAAGACCCTGTTTGGCACGATTGGCATCTTGATCTGCGGTCGAGGCTCGTAAGTAGGCTCTTATAAAAATAATGGTCTCCTAGTGAATTTAGGGTGTATTTTATTTATTCACTGAATTATAGTGATTTATGATTTGATATTGTAAGGGTTTTCGGCTATAGTTACAATATGAACTATGAGTATAGTCAAATATCATTTTATAAACACAAAAGATAACGTTAACGGAAGTTTTATGTGAAAGCATATAAACTTTTACGATTTAAACGGAAATATAACACGATAAGGATTCGAGATTTTTTACCAGATTTGGCCAATGAAGACAAAATTAAGTAGCTTAAAAAAGCTTCAATTTATCGGTTTTATTCTCTCTGTTCTATTAATTGTGTATTATTTCCTGTTGTTCAAAGGATCACCTCTTTTCTTAGACAGCGAGCCGGTTGCTTTGAATGTTGAACCTAATGTAGCTGTTGTTTATGCTTGTAGTGATCAAGAAGGCTGCCGTGAAAAGGCATCTTTCCTTATAGACGGCCCCATAATTGAAAAAACGCATAAAATTTTTAAGGACAGGGTAAAAGAAAACCCTGAAATAAAATCCCTTTGCTTAAATAGCCCTGGCGGAGAATTGAAAATTGTTAAAAAATTTTTGGATTTTTTGAAATCAATAGAGATAGAAGAAATCTGTATGGCGGACAGTTATGTTACTTTAGATATGCAAAAAATTATTGGAAATCAATGTTCATCTGCTTGTATTCATTTATTACTATTTAGTGAAAATAGAATGTTGATTTCTTCAAAACTGCCTCTGATAGGGGTTCATGCTACTTATTCATCATTTAAATTATTATTTGGAAAAACAATGTATTTGTGGCCAAGAGCTTGGTTTGTAATTAATTACTATTCCTCATTTTTTTCAAGAGATTATATCAATAAACATCTAGATTTTTTTAATTATTCACTAAGTATACGAAGCTTAAAAGTTCATTTGCTTACTAAAAGTGAATTCAAAAAATACAATATTTTCCCACAATATTTTGATCAATGATTGATGGATCCTGTCGAAGATTTGCATTATTAGTATACGAATATAATGAAGATAACACATTATGCATTTCCAAAGAAAATAACTCGAATATTTTTTAGCTCAGCAATTCATTCATCCTGTTTTGAAAATAGACTGGGTATTTCTCAATTACCGCCCTAGCTCCGTCCCGATCTTTTTTCAGCTCCTTCACGAGATCCCTCTTCTGAGTCACATCTAGGTTTAAGGATGTGGTGAGGTCCTGAACAATGACACGGTCCGAAAAGCCAAGCTCGTAAAGTGCAATGGTGGTTTCGGTCGGCAGACCATATTTCAGGCGCTTTTGAAAAAGCTGCATACGATTGATCAGGTCTCCAGTGCCATCTTGGTCCAGGGTTTCGATGAATTCACACACAGCGCCTACAACGAGCGCTCCGTCATAAGCGAGCGTCCCTTCGCATACCTCAACTACATGATCAATCTTGAACTCCCTCCGACTGGTGCCCCATATCATCTTGGCTTTTCGTTGACAGATGATTTTCAAAAGGTCGCTGAAGGGGTTTCCACTAATCCAACCATGAGCGATTTCTTTTAGCACACCCGGCTTATCAAACTTGGTGAATACACCACTGCTGATATTCCGGATAAGCAATGGCCAAACAAGATCAAGTGCTTCTGTTTCATCAACAATCGAAAGCAGGCTGTCAGCATTGGACTGAACCCATTCTTCAATGGCTTGGGCATCCTGAATACCGTAAAGCGTCCTGCCGTAGATTTTACGTCGAAATGGATCGGTGATTTTTTTTGAAATATTTTTAGCGAGAAGCTTAAATAGCTCACAAATTTGCTGCTTTTTCTGTTCTTCAGCTAGAAAGAAAGCTAATGTGCCCTGAGCCAAGCGGATCACATCAGCTTCCGAAAAACCATCCTCGGATTCATCCCAATGGGACAGCAAGAAACTTTCGACGGCACAAATGAGGTTTATTCTCCATGCAAACTGCCTGTTAATACTGTTGATTCTAAAGCCATTTAACCCATATTGTTCATCTACCCAAATAGCAAATTCATCTATCTTATTAGGATCGTCAATATAGATTTTTGTAAAATCCAAAGGATTTAGCGGGATTGTGTTTCTTCCATCATTACTCGTAAGGGGATCAAAAATTGATAAAAGATTACTTATACAAGGTTCAGAATTATTCGGATCCAGAAGGTTTTTTACCATTTTCCAGCGCCATCTACATCTATTAGATCCATTCCGCTGATCATATAATGACGGATTCGCAAATAATATAGTGCCTTCAGTATGCATTCCTGCACGTCCAGCACGGCCAATGAGGTTATAGAAGTCTCGCACCTTTATACGCTCCCCCCCCTGATAGACACCTGTCACGATGAGGTATCGGATTGGAAGGTTTACGCCCTGCGCCAAAGTGGATGTACAAACAACAAATCGCACAAGGTCGTCACGCATGGCATGCTCCACCGCCAGCCGGATACCATACGGCGTATTACCATGATGGGAGAAAATGCCAAGTGCCGCGCTCTGGGACGCCGGGGCGTCAACACCGAGATTCTCGACATGCAGATGTCTCAGCCGCTCAACTTCCTGGGCGTCTGAAAAATCTGACGGTAAGGCCAAGGGTGCGCCTCTCTCGATAATATCAACGGCCTTTTCGCAGACGCTGGCCGCTGTCGATTTTTTTCCGCAGAACACAGCGATGCTGCCATTTGGAACCAATTTGAGGCCAAGGTATAGTGCGATAGCCTGCCCGTCAGTTTTTTCAGGAAAAAAACGGTCAGTTCTTTCCCGCGGCTTCCTTCCGAGCTTGAATCTTTCAATCACCCTCGGAACGAAAAACTCGCCTTGTTCGGCGTCACGGCTATCGACGTACTCGATCCTTCCCAACTGATCGAGCCAGCTGGCAAATCCGATCGACCTGAAAGTCGGAATTAGAGTTGTGCCTTCAACGACATTTGGCTCACCGTTCAGCCATTCTCCAACAGCCTCGGCGTTGCTGATGACCGCTGAGATCAGTACCTTCTGAGTTGCTTCTGGAATCATGGAGCGCAGCGACGTCAGGAGCAGCTCGTACGTGATGCCTCGGGTGCCGCTGTCGAACTGGTGGCCTTCATCAAAAACCAGCAGGCCAACGTGGGCAGCCAGTTCCGGAGCATTCCGAAGGACGTAGAGCAGCTTCTCGGGGGTTACGACTAGGATCTGTTGGTGCCCCAGAAGTTGGGCAATCTCGAAGTCGGTCTGTAGGGTATCGGATAATTCATCCACCTTGGTGGTTTCGTTGTGGAACGCCTCGACGAGGCTGTTCTTGATCTCATGGCACAGCGCCCTGAACGGGGCGATGATGATCGCAAGTGATACGCGCTCGGCCAGAAACGCGCTTCGAAGGATCAGCTCCGTTGCCTTCGTTTTGCCAGCGCTGGTAGGCATTTGAACGATGGCAGACTCGCCTTTAAGAACATCAGCCTTACCCAGAAGATGTTGCGCAGGCCAGAGTTCCTTGATGAACGAATCCTTTTGCAGCGCATGGAGCCATTTGTCGCGGGGCAGCCCGGAATATAACGGCAAAGCCTTCCAGGCGGAGTTTTCCAGTTTTTTTCGAAGAATGGCCGCGATCACATCACCAAACAGAAGTTGTCTGGGGGTGCCGAACTTATAGACAGCTTCCCTTAGCTTTTTGGCCAAGTCGAGAAGCTTTTCTTCGCCATTCCCGTCCTCGAAAAATTGGAGAATCCTGTTTGAAATCCCGTCGATGAATCTACCGTATGGTCCATCCACTCCATCAAAATAGGTTCCCAGATCGGCTTGCAGTAACCAGAGCAACAAGTCTTCCAAACCATCGCCATCCAAATCAGGACAGTCGCCTTCGATGCGCCTTGCCAATACCGACGAACTCCCGGGAAGATCGCACAGGTAATAGGAGGCAGAGCCCAGAAGCACGAGGTATGGATCAAGTGTCGCGTTCAGTTTTGATTGGAGGTAAGAGTCGAAAAAGCTAGCGGAAAACTGCAGATTGGTTCTCAGCTCCGAGAGGGAATCAGGATCTGGCTCGTTCCGGTTGATAGCTGCGGCAAGGTCGCCCAGCAAACCAATCGAGATAGTGAACAGCTTGGCTGTATCTTGGGTGATCTTGATGTGATGCTTTTCAGGAATATTGTACTCAAGCATCTTGGCCTTAGACCGTGTGACGCTCAGCAGGAGTTCCGATTTCTGTTCAGGCCTCATCCGCAGCCCTCCTGTAAAGCTCATGTACGAGTTTCATCATCTGATCTCCTTTGATAACTACTAAGGCAAGAGCGCCCGAATGTGGATGAGAAGAGGTGTCGGTTGAGGACACCAACTGACTGTTAAAAAGTGGATTTTCTAAGATCACGACGGCTCCGTATACTTCTTTGTATGGGTGATCTACTTCATTTTGAAACCGGTCAATTTTTTCGGCATCATCAAGTTTATTTTGGTCATGCAGCCTTTGTTTGATTGCATTCAAAGACTCCGCCTTCCTTACGATGTCTTTTGCTGAGTCATCTACAGCATCTTGAAGTCTCGCTTTAGCGTTTTTTCCTGAAAACTGCGCCTTCGCTTCATAGAGGGCCAGACTATCCTCCGAAGAGAGTTCACCATCCTTGTTAAAATGAAAACCGATGATGTCACAGCCTTTAGTCGACTCGTTTCGGATGGTTTTGCTTCCATAGCGAGTACGTGGAACCCAGTAGCCCTTCGAGTATTCAAGAAAATCGGCAACCAGCACTTCTCCAAAGTCGCCAGCGCGGATACTGGGTCCTGGTGTATTTTTTTGGTCCGGGAACTTGATGGTGTTGAGATATTCCCTACGAGAGTACTTGTACCCTTTGCGCAAATAATCAATCTCACTATCAAAGCAGTAATGATTCCGAAAATGCCTGGCCCAGGCCGAAAGCACTGCTTCGTCGTTCTCATGGCGGAACTCCCAGACCTCAACTTCCTTGCCGTCGGCGGTCTTCAGCCGTTTGCCGGTGTCGACCAGCCATTTCGTGTGAGTAGAGGAATAGCACATTTTTCAAGCCTTTACCTTATATTTAAAACAAAGCATTAGCTCCCTATCGCACTTATTATCTTTGAAATCTTTCTAGCATGCTCGTCTGTGCCATCCCAATTTTCTCGTAATGCCTGCATTAGGATCATATTTTTTTCAGGACTACTAAGCTCATCAGAAAATAAAGATATTTCTGCATAATTGCATATTTTTTTTAACGCGGGAGTTATTTTTTTTGGCGGCTCCTTCAAGTATTTACTTAGTGTTGATTGATTTATTTTAGAACAATAAGATAATTGTAATTGAGTTAATCCTGAGGATATCATGAATGACTCAATTTCTAACACTATTTGTTTCGAGTTTTTAAGTTGCATTTTCCTTATAAATATTGCATAATTTCATAAAATGATATGACTTTTCTGGCAAACTTTCAATAGTAATTTGCTTTTTTTATACACAACCCGAAGAGAGGATATTATGAGTTCAAAAATTGAGTGGACCGAACACACGTGGAATCCTGTATCAGGTTGTAGCAAGGTATCCCCTGGATGCAAGCACTGTTACGCCGAATCAATGGCAAATCGCTTAAAAGCAATGAAAACTAAAGGTTATGAAAACGGTTTCAAGTTAACTTTACAGCCTGAAAAATTAGAACAGCCTTTAAACAGAAAAAAACCGACTAAATATTTTGTTAATTCAATGAGTGACTTGTTTCACGAAAAAGTTCCGGTTGAATATATTGAAAAAGTTTTCGAGATTATTAACAAGTGTCCTCAACATATTTTCCAAATACTCACTAAACGTTCTGACCGAATGTTAAAATACTTTCAGACACATAGTGTTCCGGAGAATGCATGGATTGGTGTGACTGTTGAAGATAGACGCCACGGCGTACCACGCATTGATGACTTAAGGCAAATTCCAGCAACTATTCGATTTTTGTCTGTAGAACCTCTATTAGAAGATATTGGTGAGATAGATCTGACTGATATTCATTGGGTCATTGTTGGTGGGGAGTCAGGTAATAAAGCCAGACCGATGAAACCAAAGTGGGCTGTAAATGTACAACGACAGTGCAAAAAACAAGGAGCAGCTTTTTTCTTTAAGCAATGGGGTACATGGGGGGCTGATGGGGTTAAACGCAACAAAAAAGTCAACGGGCGAACCTTAACCGGTAAAACTTTTGATGAGTATCCAATAAAATTTGAGGCACTAACCAAAAAATATAAAAAGATTGCAAGTTAACCTTTTTAGGGATGTATGAATAACGACAAGTATGCTTGGGGCATGGAACTTCAGCTCCCAAAAATTGAACCGCACAGCATTAAAAAACACGAACTAATCAAAAAATATATCATCAAATACGTTTTGACAGTTATGTCAAAACCCACTATCCCGGAATTAAAATTATCAATCATTGATGGTTTTGCTGGTGGTGGAGCCTACAACAACCAAGGTCAAGTGCATTATGGTTCTCCCATTGTTATTATTGAAGCATTGCGAGAAGCTGAAGCCCTTATTAACATCAATAGAAATAAAGCTAGAAAAATCTCTTACGACCTCTATTTTGTAGAGAAAAATAAGGAATATATCGCATTTTTGAAGAATACAGTAGAAAATTATTTAAATACGGCAAATCACTCTTGCATTCATTTTGTTCATGCCGACTTTAATCAGATTTTGCCTCAACTTATTAACTGGATTAAAGCACGCAATTCCAGTCAACGAGCAGTCTTTATACTTGACCAATTTGCTTATAAGGATGTACCTATCCAAAATATACGAAGTATTTTTAGTTTGTTAAAAAAACCTGAAGTCATTCTCACCTTTAACATTGGTAGTTTAGTGACATATTTCACTGAGTCATCCGAACGTAAGACTACATTGGAAAATATAGGTTTAGGTCATAACTTTCCTTGGGAACAATTTCGTGAAGTTAAGGACACACAGTACCGTAATGCGTTTATTCAGTTTTATATAACGAAAGCAATATTGCAAGCTAGTGGCGCTGAATATATTACCCCGTTCTTTTTTAGCCGCGAAACACCCAATTCCAAGGGGCGACATAACTATTTTTACTGGTTGATTCATCTTTCAAATACCTATCGTGCTAATGATGTAATGAAATCGCTTCACTGGGATATGCAAAATGATTTCTGTCATACACTAGAACTGGGTATTTTTGGTTACAATACTAATTATGACAATGAACTATCATCACAGCATCTATTAAACTTTGGAGAAAATCACGCATTTGACCAAGTAAGTGCAGCAAAGAGTATTGAGATTTTACACGAACAAATCAATAAAACTCTTCATTCTAATGAAGGTGCTTTAAAACTAACAGAGGTGCTTCACAAAATTGCCAATCACTCAATGGCAAATGAATCACTTGTTAAAAAGACTTTGGAGCTTGGAATTCAGTTAAAGGATATAAAAGTCGTAGACAAAAAAGGAGAAAAGCAACGCTATCGACATACCACTATAAAAACATCCGATATCCTCATGCCCTTGCCGCAGAAACGCTTTTTCTTTTAAGTAAAAATGACAAAAAGTACAGATTTTTTTGCAAAACCATTCGATGAAAAAACACTGGTAAAACTGACAATTTTTAGCAGTTATATTAAAGCTTGGATTCCAACATTTATTAAATCAAATTTCTCAGATATTTATATATATGATTTTTTTTCTGGTGTTGGTAAAGATGCTAAAGGTACATTTGGCAGCCCACTTCGAATTCTCCAAGCTGTCAGTGAGCAGGAAAAAAATATAATAATGGCTGGATGTAGGCTGCATATTCATTTTAATGACAAATTTCCAGAAATTTTCAGCCAGCTAAAGGAAAATTGTGAACTTGAACTTGAAAAATTTTCGCCCCGGTTGAGATCTATGGTATCCGTCACCTACTCTAATTATGACTTTGAAGAATTGTATCCTAAAGTTTCACACAAACTGCAAAATCAGCAATTTAAGCCCAGTTTGTTTTTGGTTGACCCTTTTGGAACGTTTGCGGTAAAACGTTTTTTAGATCAAACACTCACTTTAAAGTATAATGATTTTTTGATTTTCATGCCTACTTCTCATATCAAACGCTTTTATGAGAGACCAGATTTCAGAGAAAACTTAGATCTGCCACCGCTTTCATTTGACAATTTTGAAACTTATCAGGTGCATCAAGCAGTTGTTGAACAATTGGCTGGTTATTATCAAGAAAAAGATGAGGAGTTCAGTTTAATTCCCTTCACTATTCAAAAAAATAGTAATTACTATGGCATTATTTTCGGCGCAAAGCACCTGAGGGCTTTCGATAAATTTCTAGATATAGCGTGGCAATTAGACCCTGAAGAAGGTAATGCTAACTATTCAATCTCAATTGAAAGGCAGCGTTCAAAACCAATACAAGGTGATTTATTTACGCCGCCGATGCCTTCCAAAAAGGAAGCCTTCGAAGTTCTATTAACTAAAAAAGTTATGCAAAGAAAAATTCGTAATAACTTTCAGGCATTCGAGTTTTGCATTCGCCAAGGCCATCCACCAAGCCATGCCCGCGAAGTGCTAGTGAAGCTTAAGAAAACAAACAAAATTCATTTTGTGGGACGCTCACCAAAAATTCTATATATCTATTACAAAAATAGAAATACAACCAATAGCGAAAAAATAGAATTTATTGTGTTGTAGTTATTGAACTTCAATAATATGATTTATCTCTTTTGTATAGAAAATATCATAACAGCTCTGATTTTATACATGTGTATGCATGGAAAATATATGTCATTCTTGACTATTTTACTAAGTTGATTTGTTTTAATTATTAATTAATAATTAAAACTGGTTAATACTAGATGGAGATAACTAGATGGAACTTGATACGTTTATTGAGAATACTTTGGCGAGTATTGCCAGAGGCGTTAGGAAAGCAAATACCTCAGCAGCGGAAATGCTTAACGATCCGTCCTCAAGAAATGAAGACAATATCCAAAATGAGAAATTATTCAGACTGGAACCAGGTAATGACAAGAAATCAGGTCTTGGTGTTTCGTTTGATGTTGCAATCACAACCGAAAAGGAGTCTGCCACGGAAGGCAAAGGGGGCTTTAGAGTATGTGTTTTAGGTGCTAGCCTTTTAGGCAAGGATAGATCAACCGATATGAGTATTTCTCGTATTCAATTTTGTGTAAGTATAAGTAAATGGATTGATTAAGCTAATGAACTACGAATTATTTTTTTGGAGATTATCGGGTTCTGCTCTTTATAAGGAGTTGATAAAAGTTCCTGGTGTAAATAAAAAACTAGCAAGGCTATATGATGATATTTTTTCTTCTCACGCTAGGACAAAGTTTTCAAAATTCGGAGGAAAATTTGATGTAATTAATAATTCAACAAGATTAATCTCTGAAGATTCAATAAATACCCAATTTTATCATAAGTATTATAAGCCACCCAAGGATATAGTTGATTTAAATAGCCAGGCTGATGAGAATATTTCTTACTCTGATTTTTATAATCGCATAGTATTGGACAACAATATTACGAATAGAACTGCTTCAGAAGTGAGTGGAACTAATAAAATTTCATTGCTGACCGGTACGATCGGGGATGGAAAGACAACTCTTATGTCTAAATTAATTTATGATATTGATAAAAATCAAGAAAAAGTTATCCCAATATACATAAGTATTGAAGAAGAGTGGTATGAAACAGATCAGGACGGTACAAAGAGACCCAAACGGATAGATGGAACATTTTATCGTGAGATTTTGTTCAAAAAAATAAAACTTACTTTAGAAAATGATCCTAGAATTCCTGATTATTTAGGCAAAAATTTTGAAGGGCTTGAAATTGAAAGTGCCATTAGCGAACTGGTAAAATTTGTATATCAATTAAACTTTTCAATGGTCTTTATTTTTGATGATCTTGATAGATATCATTTCTATTATGATAAATACTATTTATTTGATAATGAAAACCAATACCAGTCTTTGGATGATATTAAAAACCTTTTTAACAAATTTTCAAAACCAGATAAATCTATGCCACTAGCATATTTGGGTGTTTCTGTAGTTTTTGTTTTACGAGATTACGTGTATTCAACAATTAGAGAAAATTATGGACTCAATTCACATGGAACAAGTAGTACCTGCTATGGAATTAAAAAACCAAATTACAAAGAGGTAGTGAATGCGAGGCTAAATCTTCTAGCCGACGCAATTCAAGCTCTTAATAAACAAACTTCTTTTTGGAAAGATGTACAACTTAATATTGATAATATCAAAAATATAATTGCTTCAATTCGTCAAGATCTTAATTCTAATGATCCTAAGCCTACTAACTTGGAAAAAGTTTTTTTTCTTTCGCATCACGGTTGCAGATCTATAATTGATTTTATGAAAGGGTTAAAAGTATTTGGAGTGACTGGACGTGAAGATGTTATAAGGAGATATTTAATTGAAGATCATAGTGTTATTGTTCTGTTATACATGCTTAACCATATGCGCTTATATACACAAGACAATAATCATTTTCCTAATCTCTTTCTTATTAATGCTCATGTTATATCAAATAAAAAAACTCGCGAACTATACCCAAAAGCTTTTGAAAAACATAGGCATACATACTGGCTGAAATATCTGATACTTTTATATATAAAAAATCAAGGAGAGGAAGGCTGCACAATTCGCAAACTCATGGCTGTTTTTTGTGAAATAGGAAAATACGAACCAGGCATTGTAAAATTGGTCATAGGAAGTCTTGCAACCCCAAATTGGTTTTCTTGTATTGAAATCAAGTATGAGTCTATCACTATGGAGGCAACGTCTAGAAAGGTTGTCTTAACTAAAAGGGGGTTATTTCTTCTAAGTAAAGATCATCATGATCAAGAATTTTGCTTTAGCTTCAACTACCTTCAATTAATAATAGATGACTATCTTTTGCACTTCCCAAATGTAGTTGCTATATATTCTTTAAATGAGAATAATACTTATTCCTACTTGTATGATTCGTTTAAAGAATATGGTTCTGGGTTTATTAGGGTGGTCAAAGATAAGTATCCGAAAGTGATAAATTTTGTTCGAGTATTAGAGTGTTCTTTTGATGCTGAAATGAAACGAGATGAACAACTTCACCAATATCTACTTGATGAAGGTGTGAATTTACCTAATTTCGATTCTATCTATAAATCAATAGAGTCTACTGTTAAGTCTATTTTGGGTCTAAAAAGAGCTCTTGAATTTTTGGGGGATCCTTCTGAAGTTGTTGATAAAATAAGAAATAATCAAGAAATGGTGCAATTTTTCTATGAAGCATACCTAGGTAAATCTCCCGTAATAGTCGAATCTCCCGAAACAGTCGAAAAATAGCTTTTTTATTTAGCCACCCCAAATTGGAGGTGGCTAAATAAAAGACTATAAAATTATTTAGTGTTTGCTTTCACCAGATCTTTTGCCATTTCAAAAAGAATGCTGTTATCAGCTTCTTCTTCAAAGACATCTAATCCAGTTTCCGGCATAACACCCGATGTTGATTGACTCACTTTGATCTTATTACTCATCAAAGCAAGGCATTTCGTTTGCGACGTTTGCTCAAAGCATCCAAAGTACACTTCAACACCATGCTGCTGCCCTATGCGCCAGCTGCGCCGCGAGGCTTGCTCAAGCGTATAGGTGTTTACCCCAGTTTGCATAAAGTACAACGTGGGGAACCACAGTAGATCAAGACCTGTTTTGACTAACTCGGGATTGGTGATCAACACATCAATCCCTTGTTCAACTTTATCAGCTATCCAGTCTTCGCGCTCGTCAGTTTTGATACTCGACCGTAGTACCGCGACTTTAAGCCCTTTTTCAGATAAAAAGCCTTTCAGGCGCGTCATGGTATCGTGCTTACCGGTGTAAGTGGTGTACACGATCACACGGCGGCCGCGTCGGTGCTGCTCCAGGCATTGATCGATGCAATCACGCTCTTTTGGCGTGGGCGTTTTTGCATCAAATGCTGCTTTGGCGAACAGTAACTCATTACCGGTGTGCGGATGTTTCACCGTCTCATCACGAAAAGCCGTATCCGGCCAGCGAAGCAAGAAGTTCATCACCACACCTACCAAAGAGTTATCGTTTTTACGCAAGGCTTCTCGCATAATGCTGACCAGTCGCTTTTCCATATACTGATAATGCCCTTGGGCATCGGCAGGCAAAGAAACCGTATGGGTTAACTCTTCGTATTCCGGCAAAACACCGTCACCAAGGTCACTTAACCGCATAAACACGGTAAAGGGCAAGACATGCTTAGCAATGCCTAACGGCGAGAAGCCAGGGGCTTTCTTCGTTGATACGCGCTGCTGATTGCCTTTTGCCGTTTTATAGGCCGGGCCTTCAGATATTTTGCGTATCTGAATCAAGACACCAAAGCGCTGCATAAAGTCCATTTCAGCGGTACCCAGCGAATTAAACTGGTTAGCTGAAAAGCCTTCAGATCGCATAAAGCTCGGCATAATGCGCCACAACAAATGAAACAAGTCACTCGCGTAACCGCCCATCAGTGTACCGGTTAACGGCAGCACCTTGTCCGATGCCGAACACAGTACCGCCATTGCTTGGCCTTGGGCCGATCCGGCATTTTTATACTCGTGCGCCTCATCTGCAATCGCCAGTCCAAAAAACTTTCTTGGAAAATAGCGTTTGACGAATTCAGACGGTTGATAGGAAATAAAGCGAAGTGCAAATTCCAATCGTCCTAGTGAACGCTCAAGCCGCATAGCCTGTTTATCACTAAAGTAAAACTCACCGGGTCTTTCCGGGTGATAAATATTGACAAAATCATAAATGTTATCGTCAATAATGCCACTCAGCTGGTCAACACCGATTTGGTGAACTAACTTAGCCGCGGTCACTTTGCCAATACCCGGTAATTTCCGTAAGAAACGCATTAGCTGCTTTTCTTTATTGTCATTACCTTCATTGGCTCGGTGGTGCATCGTCCATAGAGGCGTTTTGCACTTTTGGCATTTTTGCCGTTTCTCTGAGTATCCGGCTTCAAATGCCTCAACGTCAATCGGATTGCCATCACTGTCGCAGAAAAAAGCGCCACAGCTGGGACAGGCAATATACCGATCTGTGTGAGAGATCGTTTTACCCTCCGATTTTGATGCTCGGTGCATTTTACGCACCAGGTATGCCGGCCGCCAGTGAAAGCCCATACGCATACGCACACGCCCGATAACAACGAAGTTGGGAACGCTGTTATCTATGCGACCTGCGAGGATGTCCTCGCGCAGCTTCAGTAGCTTATTAATTGCGTCACTGCCATTAATCACCGTCACCTTAGCATTGTCAATGGTAGCGAGAATTTCTCGCCGCCATTTATAGACCAAGTGCGGCGGACACATCACTAAAATTGGCTTTCGGTTATGTCGATGATAAACAGCAGCTGCGGCTATCGACATAAACGTCTTACCGGTACCCATTTCGCCGTTTAAAATGACGGCCTCAAGGTTTTGATCAATCAATCCGGTCAGAACGGCGTGGATCTTCTCACGTTGTCCGCCAAGCGGCTGCCGTGATAAATCATTGAGCACTGTGTCATAGTGATGATTAAGCTGCTTGTCGTCAAACAGCGGCGGCAATTGCTCGGCCACTGTATCCAGCAAAGCCGTATGAAAATCGTGAAGAAATTCCGTAAGAGGTATTTCATTACGACCTTTATCTCTCTCTGACAACATCACAATAGTTTGCTTTTGCCGGGCAATCTCAGCGTAGTCGTCTATTTTGTAAATTGCATTCATAATGCGACACTGCGGTGTTAAACCGTACTCCGCTATTACTTCATGGACTTCAGCCAGGCTGACATAGCCCAGCTCCGGATAACCCATGCCCAAGTCACAGAGGCCAAAAGCCTCTCTTCTACTAACGGATAGCGGATAATGTCGTTTTTTTGTTGATCGATGCCAGCATCGACCAGGGCTTGATACGCAGTTCCAAAGAATTCGGATGCGTTAAAGGTTTCTACGTTTGTAGTCATAATTTTCTCCATATTTTAGGTAAAAAAATAGGAGAAAGCCCCACTGGGGAGCTTTCCCCTGTGGGTTAGTATTGATTTTAGCTATTTTTTAATTCGTGTAACGAAACACCGGTTAACTTGGAAAAATCCTCCAAAGTTGTTGGGTAGTTATCAGCGTCAAAAATAGCAATAAAAGGGTGATTTAAACTCTTCAAAATTGTTTTTGAAAAAATTAACTACCCTGTCAGCAACTTCCTGAGTCATTGCTACTGGTTTCTCATCCATTGGCCGAGTCATGAACCATAATTTTTTTGGTTCAATAGACTTTTCGGTAAGGCCAACATGTGCGAAACACAATTTTCTAGGATAAGTTTTTAAATTATTAATTCGAAATGCTCCTTTCTGAACTGCAGCATATATAACAACTTTCATAAGTATATTCTCCTAATACTTTAGTAAAAAATTAGAGAAATACCCCGTGGGGAGTATTTCCCCAACGGGTTAGTAAAAATTTAATGAACAAAAACTATTTCAGTATTCTGCTCAATTAAAGGTAGGCAACGGCATTTCAGTTGCTCCCAGTTTTTATTGACACTTTCAATTTCAGACTTCAATAGTTCAACTTGTTTATACGAAGCTTCATTATTATTAAGTGAATTCTGATAATGTTTCTCAAGTTGATCATAAAGCATATCCAATTGAGCATACGTCTGCTCTTCGGCTATTGCCAACAGCTGGCGCAAATCTTCAGGTGACACTTTTTGAATGCCCAAAAATTGAAATAATATTGATTTAAAGTTCATAGTAGTATCCTCATAGTTAGATAATAAAAATGGGGATACAAAACACCCTGCTGGGGATTGTATCCCCAACGGGTTGATCGGCATGTGCCGAGTGAATTAGTAAGTGACCATTGCTTTTATTGCTGTACGAATATCTGCCAAGTTTTTTTTACTCACGTCCCCAAGATACTCAGGGTTACGGGCAAGTAAATCAACACTTTTGACTTGTATCCAGCAAGCTTGACCGAGAACACTACAGTTAGTTTGAATCGTAATGAAACCATTTGCCTCGTTGTGAGGCGAAGAGGTTACAGGTACGACCAACGCAAAACCCGTGTTTTCGGTAAAAGCAGCGGCTGTCACAACGATATAAGGGCGCCTTTTGGTGATTTCTCGACCATAAGCACCTTCATTATCGAGAAGATAGATACCTCCCCGTTTGATCGTGATTTTTTTCATGATAGACTCCCAAAAAAAGCGGAGCCTATCCTGCGGATAAACTACCGCAGGGGCGAAAAAAGAGTTAAGTTACTAAATTTCAATATCAAAGCCATCGTTATTGGCTTCCATTTGTTCTTCAGTTATTCCTAATAGTTTTGGAACATCAACTTTGCACTTAAGCAACAATGCATCATCAAGCACTTTGTACTCAAAATAATGCTGAAAGTTGTCGGAGTCTAAGTTGAATTGTTCAACCAACGAATCAGGCAATTCAATAAATGTTTTGCCGTCAATGGTTATTGGTTTGATTTTTTGATTAGCCATATCAATACCTCTCAGTATTTCAGAGTTTAACAGATATGGTCTAAGGACAGATGATGTCATTAGTTTGCTCCTTTTAAAATGATTAAAATCATCAGGAGCTAAATTCCCAACGGGAACAGATCCCGATGGGTGAGTCGTCACGCTTTCGCGATGCAGGTGTTACAGACGAGTTTTCAATAACCTGCTTTAGAGTGTGATGTCATATCCTAAGATACAACCGCGACGATAACGTCAGACATCAAGTGCGGCTTTCGCTTATAGTCCGATGGACTTTGTGTTAATTATAACGTTTAAAGCGCTATTTTGCAAAAAAAGCCACCGATTAAGGTGGCTTTTAATTGATTATTCATCGATATAAACATATTCACCATTTATAAATTGATAGTCCTCTTCGCCGCCCCAGAACGAAAAATATCGTTCATAGGCTTCGTTGGAACCCTCAACGTCATAATGAAATGACGTTATCCCCGGTGAATGCTCATCAGATCCAAATGTTCCGGAAAACCATCCGGGCTGCTCTTCTGCAAATTCACCATAAAATTCCATTTCTGGAAATTTGTCGAATAGTGCGTAGAGAATGGGCTCAGGTAAGCACCAGGGCACATCGAATTCAATGCGATGTTTTTCAACATGAACAACATCCATATCCCATTTCACTCCCCAGTTTTCCATCGACCATGTATACCAGTCAAAATAACCGTATAAGTGCTTGGCTAAATAACAGCGGGCAATCTCCGTCAATTTTTGTTTACCACGATTTTTGAGTAACCAAAAAAGACCTTTTTTATAATTCCTTTCAACAAAGTTTGATAAAGACCCGGATGAGGTTTTTTTCAACAAACGGGGTATCGGTATCAAATCGTTAAACGATTTAAAGTCTCGGGTAAAATCAAAATCAGCATTACCGCTGGCTTCAATACTAATTTTCATCCAATTAGGCATAATAGTTCTCCTATTTTAAGTAAAAAAGGGAGAACACCCCCCGCGTGGGAGATGTTCTCCCTGGCGGGGGTGACTAACCGTGGTTAGTCGTTTAAGTACGTGGCTTTAAGCCAAAAATCCAATTCGTTTTTGCTTGAAAATGAGGCTACAGATTTTCCGTCTCTAAAATCAGTTAATGATTTAAAAACGTGATACTGTAAGCCAAGAAAATCCTCAACCAAAACCGTTGATTATTATCTATCTGATAAAAGTGCAATGAATGGTTGTCCCAAAAATATTTAACAAACCTTTCTCTTAGTCTGTTCATGATACTGCCCTACTAGGTAAACGCAGTACCGGACGATATTTCAGTGCAACACCGGCTTTTATCAACTGTTTTAATTTTTTGAAATGTGCGGTTAGCGTTTCTTTGTGGAGATGATCAACAGCTTCGGCAGCAGCTTCGATAAGGCCGGATCTATAATGATCACACCCGTAAAAACCGCCATAAGTCTCTTCTCCAACGCTAAAACAATAGACTTCACCGTTGGCCCAATAACCTAATATTTCGATTTCTGATTCTAAACGGTTTAATATTTGTTGTTTTAGCCTTCGGCTAATTCGCTTCACGCCAAACTCAGCACGCACTGCGCTGCGCTTTTCGTAAATATAGCCCAGCTGGCCGCTGTCAAAACGACAACCAAATGGTGACATGCTGAGAGCAATACCGCTATGCTCATACATAAACACCTCTCGATAAATGATGTCTTTATACGATAATCCCACATCGGCTAGGTGCTTTTGAAAAGCATCTTCGATTGAAAACGCATGACGGGTAAGCTGAATACCACCAAAGGTATATTTTTGATGGGCAGTGACAAGCGTTGATGAACAACCCCATTCGCGTGGGTTTTCTTGCCAGTCATCGTGGCTAATTTCAACCTTATAGCCCTTTATATTGATTATTTCAGTCATAATGTACTCCTATTTTTTAAGTAAAAAAAGGGAGTATTCCCCCGTAAGGGAATACTCCCTCACGGGTTAAGTGGCTTTATAGCGTAGTTTCTCGTTTTCGTTTAAAACGCAGCTTTAGCCAGTATTTTTTAGTTAATTTCCAAATTGATAAAATAGCGTCATCAATTGCTTTGGGTTCCAACATTGCTATTGCTGTGATCATGATGGCTATCATTGTATAGCAAATCAAAACGTCCGGTATCTGATATTGCTGGGCGTGCGCATACCACTGCATCCAGGGCAAGCTACTCAGCGTTCGCTCTACCGAATCTGCGATAAATTCAACCAACAGTTCAATAACAACCAATAAGGCAATGGCGGTTTTGTTGTTTAATTGCATAAATCACCCCCCATCAACCAAAAGTTGTCCGGACTTAATTCGTTGTGACAACAAATGTCCGAATGCCTCTTCGTTACCGAGATTGATGTGAATACCATGTACGTTGCCGCAGACAGTGTTCAGATCAATCAACATCTCGTTATCGCGCAGCGTTTTTAGCAAGTCATCAAGCCAACAATCCATAAGCGGTAAGACGCTAATGGATTGTACCGCCTGGAAAATCAGTTTTTCCGGCGGTTCACCGTGGAAAAGCAATTCCCGGCGGCCGGCTTGCTCACATACCGCTGTTTTGCGGTAAATAAGTGCGTGAGTCATTTTTCCATAATCGCTATTGGCAGGCAATTTGCCCACTTTTTTGATCATTTCTTTAGTGACCGTGACTTGTTCACCGTGAATTGTCATTATCGGCAGATCTCCGACGGTAATCTGCGCAATGGTTGTTTGAATAGCTGCTGTGTGACCCCAGATTGATGTGAACACCAATTGATTAAAGGGATCTATGACAGCGGAGTCAATAAATATTCCCGGTGCTTCCGGGACTTCGTAAACGTCTATATTTTTCATAGTTTCCTCATAGTTTAAGTAAAAAAAGAGGAAACAGCCCCACTGGGGAGCCGTTTCCCCGGTGGGTAGATTGATTAGTTACCTAATCGTAATAATATTGCCAAAATTCGGCGATTTTGGTGTGATATCGATGGCTTTGATCTGAGCAGAAAATTGATCTCTCGATTCAATTTCAGTCGTCACATTACCCTCACCGTCTTCAATTGCCGTTTGTGACACTTTTTTGTGCTTTTTGACAGCGCCTTTAACAAACAAGGTTTGGCTGCCATCTTTATTAACAACTTGGCCTTGCACGGCACCGCTGGTAATCAGCAGTGCCAAGTGCCATTGCGATAAAGCATGAATTGGCCGACAAAACGCGTTGACCACATTTGCAGTAAATAGCGTATCAAAATACGCCCACTGCCCCGGATATCGGTTAATTACCTCGGCCACTCCAACCGCACTAAGGCGGTTGACGCGGATTTTGGCATGATGGCTGCTACCGGGTAAGTCGTACTTCAAATCGTTACCCTGGGGCGTAAAGCTATCTACTTGATGCTTAAAAGCCTCAATCATTTTGGCGTTAACACTGCGCTGATACTTCAGCTTTGTGCCAATAACGACAACTTGCTTGTAAGTATCGACGGCCGCTTTACGAACGGTTAAGTTCTTAAAGCGTGACAGCAACCACTTGATACGCGGTTCATCGATGCTTTTGCCAGGTACGATATAAGCCAAGACACCCTCAGCTTTTAAAGCTGCAAAGGTTTGCAGCAAAAATTTATGCTCAAGGCGTTCGGTTTTATCATTGCTCAAGTTATCAGCCATATCGTTGCCGTACGGCGGATTAAGAAACAGCAAATCAAATTGACGGCGTCCAAGGCTGACATCATCGATGTCAGCATAATAGGCGTGGTCTAAGACGTTTTTAGCGATTTCATAACGCTCGCGGCTCAATTCAACCCCAAATGTTTGAGCATTCGGGTATATAGCCTTGAACTTCGATAGGGCTTCGCCTTCTCCACAGCAGGGATCAAGCAAGTTAACGTCACTGTCACTGGCATTAAGCAAGCCCATGACTTCCTCGACCGTTCCCTCGTCAGTTGGGAAAAAACCACTTTTTCGGTGGTTCATCGCTTCAACCGGGTGCATCAATGTAGAAGCAGAACTATGCATGTTCCACCTCCGCGACACCCCATAACCGTTGATTGGGATCGATTAAACTATAGCCATTATCTTTTAAATGCTGAACTATCGTGCGTTGATCGATACGGTCAATTTCGGCCGGTATGTGGATGTTATCACCCATGTTCCACTCAGTATCGTTTCCAACACTGTGTAGTTTTTCTCTGATGAAGCATACCTCTTCCGGTACATCATCGAAAAGAGCAGGAACAACAGGTTCATCATCTTTTAGCCAATCGGGCAGATAGTCTTCTGGCTCTGGTAATAACTCAACTTTTGCCGGTGACGGTTTAGATTCCTCCTCGACAGGATCGCCAAGAAATTCAAACTCTCCTGGCTTAATTTCATCCGTCATATTGTCGAAACGATAGCTATCGACGAATGCTCTGTTGTAACAGCGAACTTCAGGCACATATTTTTTAGTTGTGTACGAGCACAGTTTGACTTCTTCAAGATCAAATTCGCCCTCATAGCTGCCGGCATCAAGTGCCTCAAGCCATTCATCACGACAGGCAAATGTACCGATATTGGTTCGCAAGGTACCTACAGGGAATAAGCCATAGGGGCCTTTTCTGAAAATCAGTTCAAGCGTTGCTTGAACAGTTGTTATAATTGTTTTTGACATACTACTCTCCTAATTTAAGTTAAAAAGCAGGAGAATGCCCCCGTGGGAGTATTCTCCCACGCTGGGTTGATGGTCTTTAGACCCCGACTATTACACCTTTGACAATCTCTTCAGGCTCGGTTATGTCGAAGACAAAGCTATCCTCAATTTCGCTGTCACTGATAGTATTGCCATTCGCTTTTGAACAGCATAAGCCGTCCATTTTCGTCTCGCAGCCATTCGTTTTCATTTAACCAAATTCCGTTAATCGGCCGGCCAACGACATAATAGATTTCTTTACACATAAATAGTTCTCCATATTTGAGTTTAACGAATAGGAGAAAGCCCCACAGGGGAGCTTTCCCCCGGGGATATAGAAATCAGCTAGTTACTATTGCCTTCTTTCGATATGGGCAATATTTGTTTCAGCCCATAAGAGTTGATGATATAGTTCTTCTTCGGCATATTTGCATTCAACACAATTGCCATTATGGTCAATGCAATACCGTGAGTCAGATGATTGAATCTGACGAATCGCTGTCTCACACTCTTCTTTTTTTGTATATGCTTCAGATAATGTGGGATCTACTTGTTCCCAATCAAAAGTCATATTGAGATGTTTCAATTTAATTGTCATTTCCTTTACTCTCTAAAATTCAGTTTAAAAGAATGGGAGAAATCTCCGTGAGAGCGTTCTCCCAGCAGGGTGTCAGGATCAGTTGTTTACTTTTCGTATGTTTCTGATCTCTGTATCATAGATAGGAAACCAATAGCAATTCCATAAGGGATATATGCCACCATCTTCATCAAACCCGATGATCTCGGATTTGGCTGTTAAATGTTTGTGATATCCTGTTAAAATAGGATTTTATCTCCTATTTGAAACTTACCATTTTGGTCGCATTGAACATTGGGCTAAATTTGAAACCCTGTTTGAAAGAGCGTTAACTAACTCTCTTTTTTGGTTTGAAAATCTTTCAATTAAATCAAAATCTATCGTCGGCATTTTTATTCACCTCCGAGATTTTTGGCCATAGCATCAAGCTCGGCCTCAAGATTTAAGTAAAAGGGCTGTTGAATTTTATCGAGCCAAAGCTCGAATTCGTAGTCTCTAATCATAGTTGTATCCTCATTTTGAAGTAAAAAAACGGGATACACCCACAGTGGGAATTGTATCCCACAGGGGTTAATGAAAGGGGCCACAGTAAGGTCTACTTACTGTGGCGTTACTTGCAGATTTCTTTTAGCGGAACCGGACGCGCGGATGGTACTCCGCTGATTGATTCTAGCTAAGAAGGTTAGAAGTCGTGGTGAAATTTCTCTCACCGCCGGGAATAGCCTAAACTATTGACGAGTTTCGGTACTGAAGTACCTTAATATATCCGGCCTGGTGCGTTTTGAGTTCGCCAACTTTGTCCATATTACAGCTAACTAAAAAGTACCTTAACGATACTCTTTAGTTAGCTGTACAAGATAACTTATACAGCAGGACTACTGCGGGCTAAGCCCAATGACAGGTATTTAATACGCCCCTTTTGTGGTAAACCACGGCGAGTTACCTATAGATAACACTATCAGCCACCTCAGAGAAGTGGCTAAATTTGTGTTATCTTGAAAAGATTCAGTAGCCGAAGCTACTGAATTTTTTATTTTGTGTTATGGGCATTTTTATCATCTTCTGGTAGTTTACCAAAGGTTAGACCTAAATAAATGGTAACTCCCAAAATCAGAAAAAACATAATATAAATGAATCCAGCTAAACTCATTTTTTTCTCCTGGTTCCAGTGCTTTAACGCTTAAAGCATAAAAGATTATAGCACAAGGTAACCAAATTATCAGCTCCCACTCATTACCTGAAACATTATCAGATAATACGCGCATACCACCGGCAACTACAGATGCTATGCAAATTGCATGAGCTGTCTTTGCTGTGATATCTCGTTGTTCTTTATTAAAATTAGAATATTTAGTTCTAATTATATTAAGAATGGGTTGTATTGCTTTCTTAATATGTACAAATATCATAATGGCTCTCCTTAAATTATAAATAAGGAGAAATAACCCCATAGGGGAGTTATTCCCCCTATGGGTTGGTTCAATCAACTACGCAATAGTAGTTGATTGAAGTAATTAAGCTACCTTAACTTTGACTTCCATGTCTTTATCATTGGTAGCATTAGTTTCTTGAGTTTTAGCACTCTGCTTTTCCTTTGCTGACAAATGACGAATGCCTGTCAACTTTCCTTGAAGAATAGCTTTAGGCTTTTTAGTTTCTTTATCAGCATATGGTTTCACAGTTAACTGTTGAATTTCGATAATTCCAAAAACCTTTGCATTAGTTTCACGGTGTTTATAACCTCGTGGGCAAAGTCCTTTTTTATCTAGTTCAATGAACTGTTTAAAATCATCATCAAACACTAAATCAGTGTACTGATACTTTGGTTTTTCAACCTTACCATCAAGTAACGATGCCTGAGCCTTATGACTTTTAAGGTCAATTAGGTTCATATAACAAGGTGCTGCCAAAATTGCTGTTGGAAACTCATCATTATTATCCATTTCTCCATAAACAACTTCGCTGTCTATTGTGATTCCACGAATTTTGATAAGACGTCCACTTAACACTGCATCTGCTTCACCTTTTTTATTCGTGTAGGTTTTTGGTTTGATTGAGCCGATATTGATATCAGCCCACCATTTACCTTCAGCACTGAAACGGTCTGTTGGCCATTGCTTATTAAACTTCCAGAGAAGTTTTTTAGCTTCTTGACCTCGGACAATTAAATCGATGGTTTCATACTGCTTATTGCCTTCTGCATCAACATTAACAATTGCAGCATTAACTGCGCAATAATTATGTCCTTCTTCAACTGGGATCACTTTTATTTCATTAATGATACAGCGAGCGTAAAGCACACCGTTGAAAAAGGCCTGGTTAGCTTCGGTTTGGTTAGTTTTAACGTTAGTCATGATAATATCCTCTTTTAAAAAAATAAAAAAATAAAAAGGGATATACCATAAAACCCAGTCGGGAAGTATATCCCCAACGGGTTGATCGGCAGAATGCCGATGTATTTAAGAATCCGGACGAATGTCCGGTGGTCGTCACATTTTGATAATGCCGCAGGTGTTACAGACGAGTTTTAAATTACCTGCTCTTTTTAAAGTCACTTGGACTCTCTAAAATGATTATACTTCTTTTTTGTTCTGTTTGTCAACTTTCGAAGTGTCCTGACTTCTAGGGTGGAAATCATCAATTGCCACTATTTGATCATTGATATCAAGATGAGTATAAATTTGTGTAGTTGTAATAGCTTTATGACCTAGCATAATTTGTAAAGAGCGCAAACAACCACTACTGCGAAGCATCTCTGTGGCAAAAGTATGACGAATCATGTGTGGTGTTACTGAAGTACCAATTCGTTTTATTGCTAAGTTTATTATGATTCTTCGCAATGTGGTATGGCTTATATTATTGTTGTATTTATTCACAAAAATATAATCATCCTGCTGCTTATTTAATTGTGCTAATGAACTAATACCCCGTTTTTTTAAATATTTGCTTAGAGCTTCCCGGGCCGGTTTGCCCAGATAAACATAACGAGGTAAACCCTTTTTTTTCGTCGGAATAAAACATTCGGTTAAGTCATACGACAAGTATTTCAGCCTGGCTTCCAACAGCTCTGCACTGCGCACTCCCGTTGAAAAAAGAAACTCCAAAATTGCTTGATTTCGTATGGCAATTATTGATTGTTTAAGATTTTCGTATTCTTTTTCTGTCGGCGTACAAAGCTGCATCATTAAATCTAACGGTATATTACGGGGTAATGTTTGAGGTGTTTTTTTCTTTATCAGGTAATCACCCCAATCGATATTTATAAAATGATGTGAATACAAATAGCGATAAAAGTCTCGAAGTATGTAAACATATTCATTATAAGTTGACGCTTTTAGATGTTTTAGTGTTCGTAAATAATCTTCTATATGTCTAGTTTTTGTTTTAATCAAATTGACGTTTTTTCGTGATAAATAAAGTAGATAATCACTAACTACTCTTTTTTTTATTCTTATGTTTTTAGTGCCTATAGGTTGATTTTCAAGATATTGTATGTATCCATTTTTAATAGTTTGCATCATTAATCCTGCTTTATTGTTAGAATAAAACTTATGACTACATATTTATTGATTGAAAAACATCAAAATTATATTAAAAATACATTGGGATTTGCCCCATCAACTTATACAAACCACCTCAGAACACTTACTAACTATGAGAAATTTTGTCGTCAACAGAAATTAACACTGAAAACAGCTAAAAAAGAAACTATTATTGATTTTTTAGAGTCATTGCCTGTTAGCCCTAATACCAAATATAATTATCTCTGCATTATTCGTAAGTTCTACAAATTCTTAATTTACACTGAACAAATAACTTATAATCCGGCAAAAAAAGTCCCCAGACCTGTGACAATACCTAAAAATCATCAATTATATAGCATTGAAGATGTAGTCCGTTTGATTCAGACAGAAAAGCAAAATACGATCATGTCAATCAGAAATCGGACAATACTTGAACTGCTGTATGCAACGGGCATGAGATGTTCAGAATTAACTGGGCTACAATTATTCGATGTTGATTTACACAATAAGATATTGAAAGTAATTGGAAAATGCTCAAAAGAGCGTCTTATACCAATCAATGAAATTGCTATTTCAACGTTACAAAATTATTTACAATATCGCCCACGATTACTGAAAAAAAATTCTAACAGTTATATGTTTATATCAAAAAATGGTAATCCCCTTACACGCCAATCAATCTGGAGATTAATTAAATCCAGGTCTAAAAAAGCCGGTTTAGGTAAACGTTTCACGGTACATACTTTGCGTCATTGTTTTGCTACACATATGTTGTATAACGGAGCAAACTTACGAGTTGTGCAGAAACTTTTGGGACATGCCAATATACAAACCACACAAATTTATACTAATCTTGATAATAATCGCTTGAAAAACCTGCATCAAAAACATCATCCAAGGGCATAATTTCTTCTTTTAAACCTTTTCTTAGAAAATTAAAGACTAATTGTATCGTACGAAATAATTTATGTTAGAATGATTTTTGTATCGTACGAAACAAAAAATTATGACTAAAGCAAACAAAGCCAACATAAAAGCATCATGGCGAAATTCTATTGAGCTTAGAAATAGCGCAAATAAGCCGACTTTTGATATGTACGGCTTTGTGCAAGCAGCATTTGATCATTTCAATAATGCATTATTTGATGGTGAACTTCCTCAATGTCTCCTCACTTTCCAGCGAGAAAAAAAGGTAATGGGTTATTTCAGCCATGATCGCTGGGAAGGGCGTAGCAGCACAGAACATGAAATTGCTCTTAACCCATATTATTTTGTTTCGCACAATCCTTTGGAAATCTTTCAAACCATCGTCCACGAAATGTGCCATCTTTGGCAACATGAATTCGGCAAACCCAGTCGCAGTGGTTACCACAATAAGGAGTGGGCCGATCAAATGGAAAGCATTGGATTGATGCCAAGTGATACCGGTGCGCCCGGCGGTAAGCGTACCGGACAAAAAATGAGCGACTATTACATTAAAGACGGTAATTTTTACCGGGCTTGCGTAGATTTTGACAACACCGGTTACCAGTTGCCTTTCGTCGATAGAATTCATGCTCCTCAAGAAAGTGCACAAATTCGTTTGTCGGACGTCAGCATCGAACAATTAACCGACAGCATTACTGAAGCAGTCGCGAGTGATGATAATGCTGCTTTACTATTTCAGCCACTGAGTGAACAGTTTATGCTAGACGAAGAGGCTTTACAGGAACAAGAAGCGGTACGTGCCAAAAAGCAAAAGGCAACATTCCAGTGCCCGGAGTGCGGTGATAAGGCATGGGGGAAGTCGAGTTTGCATTTAATCTGTGGAAATTGTGATATGACAATGATAGTCAATTAACATAAAATGATAAACATAATGTATAAAAAAATTATCTTTCTCATACCTTTTTTGACTTTCAAGGTGCTTGCCTTGTGCCTTGAAAGTCCTATGGAATTTGCTAATTGCAGATATCCTGAAGGTGATTCTTGGTGCTATCTTAATCAGAAAGCAAAACCATACGCCTATAAGGACTCTTGTCTTGAGAGTTTACAACAGTTTAGCAAGAATAATGAAAATGAATACGCTCATCCTCCACCAAATGGGGAGTATTTGACCGAAACACCCATAAAAAAACAGAAAATCAACCCAGATGGAAAAGCTGTCTATAATTATGGTTATCCTCAAAAAGATTTTTGGGAAACATACGCCAATCCCACTAATTCATCAACAGACCTTCCGGGTAAATATGTAATTAAGGGCAAGGTTATCAATGTGGCTGATGGGGATACCGTAACGATTTTGTCCGGAGATTATCAAAAAAACAAGATAAGGCTTTACGGAATTGATGCCCCGGAAAGCGGCCAGGATTTTGGCAAAAAATCAAAGCAGCTACTTTCGCAACTGGTAAAAGGTAAAGCGGTAACAGCCCATTGTTATGAGAAAGATAAGTATCATCGTGATGTTTGTACATTATTTGCGCCCGGCGGCGAGGACGTCAACCTAATTATGGTTGGTTTGGGAGGTGCTTGGGTATATCGAAAATACTACAAAGAAACCGAGTATTACCGGCACGAAAAAGAGGCTAAACAAAATAAGCAAGGACTTTGGGCAATTCCTCACGCGCAACCGCCGTGGGAATGGCGTAAGGGTGATACCGTGACACCTAATGCTCCACCAGTCAAATTATCACGAAATAATATTTGTCACAGTATAGGCAGCAGATACTACAATCGAGTAAAGCATTACACTCGCTTTGAAAACATTGCTGACTGCCTGCGATACGGCAGATTACCTAAACAATAAGTCTTCACTTTATTTTGCTGTCGGTATATGTGACCAATTTGTCGTATAGGCCGGTGATAGCCTTTCACGGCGCATTGACCACTCACTAGCGACTTGGGGATGACCCTGGCCAGCAAAATATACTTGATTGCCGGATTGATTGATGCGGTCGATGGTTTTCATTAGCTGGGCATTTTGTTTGAGATTTTTTGGCCGAAAAAGTGACAATTGTCCACGCTTTTCGTCGCTAAAATCAAACAACATCACTCCTGCCTTTTTGTACGCTTCACCCGGCTTGTATATTCGTCCCAGTAAGCGCTTGGCAACAGCGATAAGATCTCGCGTATCATTTGTGGGTTCGGCAATGATATGACTGCTGCTATTTGCGTAATACGGCTTGTCAGCAAACGGATTGCCGCGCACAAAAACGGTTATGCCACAACATAGCTGCTTTTCATGGCGTAGTTTTTCAGCTGCGCGGGCGGTGTAGTTTGCAATAGCTTCGCGCAAGGCTCGATGAGTAGTGACTTTAGCGCCAAAAGAGCGTGAACAAACTATTTGTTTTTTGGTTGGCGCAACGGCTTCAAGCGTAAGGCACGATTCGCCATTTAATTCTGCGACTGTACGCGCAAGAACCACACTGTAAAACTTCCTAATTGCCCCCTGGTTTGCGCGTGAGAGGTCGTAAGCTGTATGAATGCCCTGACCATTTAGCTTTGCTGAAATGCGCCGCCCTACGCCCCATACTTCATCAACCGGAGTAATCCGCATTAAGCGCACTTGGCGGCGGCGATCACTGAGATCGACAACACCGCCGTTGGCCGGGTACTTTTTAGCGGCGTAATTGGCAAGCTTGGCCAAAGTTTTTGTCGGTCCGAAGCCGACACCAACCGTCAATCCCGTCCATTGTCGAATGATTTCGCGCCAGCTACGGCCCCTCGATGTCAGATAATCTAATCCGGTCGTATCAACGAAACATTCGTCTATTGAGTATACTTCCGCGAGTGGGGTTAGGCGTGCAATGGTTTCCATCATGCGTGCCGACATATCTGCATATAAAGCGTAGTTACTTGAAAAGACCTTTACACCGGAAGCGGTTAGCTGATCTTTAATCTTAAAATATGGCACACCCATTTTTATGCCCATAGCTTTGACTTCAGCCGATCTAGCAATGATGCAACCATCATTATTTGATAAGACAACGATTGGCCGCCCGAGCAAGTCCGGGCGGAATACCGTCTCGCACGAAGTATAAAAATTATTGGCATCGATTAATGCGAATGGCATTTGCGCACCTGCTTAACAACATTGGTCACAACGCCGAAAATAATAAAATCTTGGACGGGATCAATGTCAATGGGCGGATAGTTTTCATTGGCCGGCAAAAGGCACACGCTGGGATGTTTTTGCAGATATTTAACAGTGAATTCACCATCGAGCGCAGCAATAATAATATCGCCGGACTGCGGCGAAAGGCTGCGATCAACGACAAGCAGATCACCTGGTGCGATACCGGCATCAATCATTGAGTCTCCCTCGGCTCGCACGAAGTACGTTGCCGGTGGATTTGTAATACACAGTTCATTTAGATCAAGCGTTCGTTCAACATAGTCATCTGCCGGGCTAGGAAAGCCCGCTGCAACTTTAGCGTTGAACAAAGGGATTAACAAGCAGCGATTCAGGCTAGTAGCCTTGAATATGATGGGGATATTGGTTAATCGGTTCATTTTTGATTTGTGTAACGTTTTTCAAATAGAATAGAACAAGACTTGAAAATTGTCCAATATTTTTATTTTGTGCTATTGTTTGACAATAAGAAATAAGTATATTATGAAAACTGTTACATATAACTCTGGGCATATTCAACCAATATGTCTAAAATTGAGAAAGAGTAAATGCTAGGTAAAAGATTAACGCTACACGATATTGAACAAAGCCATGAAATACAATCTTGGTTAAAGCAGTTTTCTGATGAGGACGTACTCACGGCCAGCTCAATGTTGTGCCGTCTTCAGTTTATATCTCGTGATGAATTTTCGAAGTGGTTACTTAACAAACTAGATGAGTATTTACAATTAGATAATGTTGCCATTTACGCGATTAGGAAATTTAATAACAAAACAAATTGTCTATGGCAGAAAAGTGGAGAAATATGGCCACGTCCGGCGCATACTCAAGGTAGTGAGGATTTTGTAGCTTCAATTATTTCAATTGCCAAGAGAAAACATGATAATTGTTTTATGGATCATCCCGACCTTTCTGATATTAAAAAACAAAAGGTAAGAAATATTATTCTTGTAGATGATTCTATTGGTAGTGGAACACGAGCTTCTGATTTTATTCAACTTATGACCGCTCATAAAACATTTATGAGCTGGTGGAACGGTGGCTTTATTACTCTTCATATTGTGAGTTACGCCCGTACTCGTCAATCAGAAAATAAAATTCTGGAACAGACCTCCGGTTCAGATCATGGCAGAAGAAAAGTTCGACTGTCTGCAAAACTCAAATTTGACAGCGATGTTGTTTATGATACTGAAGATATTCACAAACGTTGGGGAAATTCTTCACAAGCCATACTTGATCTTTGTACTAAAATAAACAAAATACCTAAGCGTAGCCGTAAAGGATTTGGCGGTGTCATGAGTAATATCATATTTTTTCACAGTGTTCCAAATAATATCCCAGGGATGCTTATTTATCCTAAATACTCAAAGTGCTGGATGCCTTTGTTTCCTAGCCGAAGTTTACCTACTTGGACAATTAAGCTACTGGACAATGCAGAACCACTCACAGAATCAACAAAAACAGATTCTGGTCATCTGCGAATACCTAGCGCCATGTCCAACTTTCTTGAGTTAATTAAAAAAGGTCTAAGAACTAAAGCGGCTTTATCTAAACAATTGGACTGTGATGAACGAATAGTTCAGGATCTTTTTGATCAGGCTATTCTGCTCGGTTTTATTTCTTCTTCAAATAGATTTTTGACAGAAGCAGGGAAAAAATATTTAATCGAAAAACAGAAAAATAATGTCAAAATATATTATGATTACTCTTTGTATATTCCACAGTCTTGGTGTGCTGATCAGGGGACTGTCCAGCCGTCTAACCTTGGTACTTTAGAAGTACCGGGACAGACAGATTCTGTTGATATGATGTCAATAGATGGGGGTGACGGAGAGTCTCCTCTGGAAAGAACTGACGCTATGGCGCCTGCGGCGCCCATAGTGAATGTAACACAATGTCCATCGTGGGCTCGGAAGTGTCACATTCATTACGGCCCGGGGGGCTTAAGAAGTAGGTGGATGGAACCTTGGTCAGCACACCTTCTTTTTCAAAATGCAGCAAAGCAGTTAGATCCTGAGAGGGCCGCCTCACTTCAATACTACACAAATTATCTACGAAACCAAAAATTGCCGGTTATCTTTTCATTAAGGCATCTAGGTAAAATCACAGGAATAGGATATGAACTTCTTCATGAAAGTGTTAACCGCAAACGTGAAACTGCAAATTATACTTTATTCCCGGTTAAAAAACGATCAGGTAAGCGCCGATTCATTCATGCAGTAAATGGAAAGCTTTTTTATTTACAAAAGTACATAAATCAGGAGATTTTACAAAGAATTGAGCCTTATTCCTCATCATTTGCATTTCATCCTTCAGGTGGAATTAAAAAATGTGCGATGATGCACTGTGGATGCAAGTGGCTACTTCAATTTGACTTAAGAGACTTCTTTTACACAATTTCAGAGCCTTCTATTTATAAATTGTTTGTTGAACTTGGATACAGGCCTCTTTTGGCTTTTGAATTGGCTCGTTTATGTACTACATTGCATTTGCCAAAATCAAAAAATCACTATATTAAACCCAATAGTTTTCTGTCCAAATCAGCTGTAGGTTCTGACCATGGAAAGAACTTTCCGTATTATCCACAAAAATGTCTTGGAGTCTTACCTCAGGGTTCCCCAACTAGTCCCATGCTGAGCAATCTAGTTGCTAAAGAACTTGATAAAGCTTTATTCGACTACGCTCAGCGCAATGGGTTTGTCTATTCGAGATATGCCGACGATCTTGCATTTTCAGCAAACGCACTCCCTTCGAGAAAATCTATTGCTCAACTTAAGCGAGAAATAATATCACTGATTAGAATAAATAGTTTTCGTGAGAACCCCGATAAATTTCGTGTGGCGGGTCCTGGAGCTAAAAAGGTTATTCTAGGCTTATTAGTAGATGGGAGTACACCTAGATTGACAAAAGAATTTAAGAAAAGGATTGATAGAAATATATATTCAATTGAAAAACATGGTATTAAAGCTGCTGCAGAGCATGATAAATTCGAGTCTGTTCATGGTCTTTTCAACCATATATCCGGACTGATGTCATATGTTCATGACGTCGATATCGAGTATTGGGAAAAGCTTCACACTCGTTTTCAGAAAATCAAACAGTCTTTGGAATAATGAATAATTAAGCAGCTTATGCAAGCAATTAGAAAAAAATGCTGACAATATTCAGATATGAATAATCGCTAACCTTTTTTCGTTATTGACTGACTATATCAAAATCAATAAATTTGACACTCCAGCAAGGCATTTATGGATTACATGATTTACAGCAATGGTGAAGTCGAGGCTGCCAAAAATAGTTCACTGAGTGCTTATTTTTAGGAAAAAGTTAACATTGGGAAACTAAACCTTTATTCATGCACTAATTTGTTCAAATATATTGACATCCAACTAATCTATTAGATATTATAGCTGTGTTAATAAATAACACAGAGGCTATTAAAATGGGAAGAACAACTAGCGTTACTTTGGGTGACTCTCTCAATCAGTTTGTGGAAAACATGATTGATGATGGACGTTATAATTCCACTACCGAAGTAGTCAGAGCAGGTCTAAGACTATTAGAAAAAGCTGAACAAGAAAATTGGCTTGCAAACTATTTAAGTGAAGGTATTAAAAGCGGACTTTCAGATAAAACACCTGAACAAATAGCAGAAAATATAAGAATACGGCATGATGCTGTATAAGTTAACTAATGCTGCGGAAAATGATTTAGCAGAAATATACGAATATAGTCTGTTAAATTTTGGTCGAAAGGTTGCCGATGATTATTTATCGGGGCTAATTGATACGTTTGAATTAATTGTAAATAACCCAAAACTGGGATATAGATTTCAAGTATTTAGGAGCTTTCGCAAAGGCAAGCATATTGTGTTCTATGATCCTCAAACAAAACCTATTATCATAGTCCGTATTATGCATGAGAGAATGGAACACCATATAAGTAAGTTAATAGCAGATTGGGATGAATAACACACAAAAAGCTAGCACAATAGACAAGATGGGTAAGAAAGTTAAAAAATTGAGGTAATTACCATTTAGTAATCATGTGTTGGCTATTTTATTTATAAAATTACAGATACAGCAGTAATATTAGTCAAAATAGGAACAAATTCCAATTTATTTTAAAGTAAATTATATCGGCTTAATAAAATAATACACATCAGTATCATGGGGTTAAAGTTATTATGAAATGCAGAATAATTATATTTTCTATTTTTTTAATTTTTTTAGTGGGCTGTGAAAAAAGTAAAGAAAACACTGAAACTACAAAAATGCAAGAGGCTGCCAAAATTAGTAGAAATGGTAGTGACCAGTTCGAATATTATAAGCTATATGGGAATGTTAAATCTTTTACTAAATATGAGTGTTCTATTATTCAAAAGCCAAAAGAAATTATTGAAGATAGATGCCAAAAAATAAGTACAATAAATTTCAATAAAGATGGTAATGCCATTGAAGAAATAAACTATGGTTTCTATGATGAGTTTTCAGTCAAGGACGAAGATGGAAAACCAATTAAGAATATAGATTATGGAGAGACTCAGATAACGACTAAAATTGAATATGATAACAGGGGTTATAAAGTAAGTATTGTTAGTATTGATTCAGAAACAAATAAAAAACACATTGCATCAGTCGAACGCAAAATAGCCACCAATTCAATCGTTATTTATTGGAATTTAAATGGAGATGCAACAGATAAAAGCACGGTTACATATGATGATAATAACCATTTGACATCAATAAAAAATGAATATAAAAAGTCGGATTTTGAATCTGTACATAAAACAATATTTGAGTATGAAGATAATTCAGGGTTGCCTAAAAAAATAGTCGAACATAATGGGCATTTTCGAATAATAAGAATTTATAAATATGATAAAAATGGTAATATAATAGCTGAACATGTTAAAGACAATAAATATTCAGGTCGTAAAAATATATTAAAAACGTTTGATATTTATGAACAAGATGGTTTAAATTGGACCAAACGTTTAGTTTACTGGGAAAACGTAGAAAAAAACGCTACAGATAAAAAATCGTATCCTGTAGTATTTGAGAAACGAGAAATTCAATATTATGATTAAACTGCACAATCTAAACAAATTAACACAACAATTGGGAAGATATGCAAAATTTGACACCACCCCCACGTTAGGCGTATGATGAGATAATAAATAACCGCAAAAGAGGAGGTTAGTATAATGAACATTTTAGAAAAACTAGGACTGTTTTGCACAGGCTTCTGGGAAGGCTTTAAAGAAGAATTCACTGAAATGCACCAGGAAGAAAATAATGATTTTGATGATGGATATAAAACTGAACCTTTATTTCCTGATTATGACGATATTTATAATGTGGCACATGAAAATAATCACCCAAGCCACGGAATGTATAATAATAAATAGAATTAGTGATAGAGACCGTTCAAAATTCTGTGTCAGTGAATTTTTCACAAGGCTATTATATCATCCAGTCGCCCCGGGAAGTGAATGGATAATTGCATAATTGTCTGTCCCCAGTTCGATATAGGCATCGTCCATTTTTTGCTGGCTTGTTGAATACCGATATACAATAGCTTCATCAAGCTGTTTTCGTTAGGGAAAGCACCTTTGGTCTTGGTTAACTTCCTGAACTGACGATGCACCGCCTCGACCGCATTGGTGGTGTAAATCGGCTTTCTGACGTACTCGGGGAACTTAAAGTAATTGCTCAGCAAGTGCCAT
>PDWI01001139.1_pt1 | contig 43031 bp, 34 predicted proteins | sample 1430891 | NCBI WGS metagenome assembly PDWI01 (sample SAMN01162508, study PRJNA174530) | Oral metagenome, whole genome shotgun sequencing project. | biome: Marine environment; feature: Marine mammal; material: Swab sample of the gingival sulcus; isolation source: swab sample of gingival sulcus... | reverse complement strand
CCCAACTACGACACTCCCGTTGTTAAAAAAGGAAGCATTGCTGCCGAATGTTAAGTTGTGGTTTGTTACATCAAGTGTTCCCTGATTATCTATAGACCCGTAAATTGTTCTGGATCCACCAGTTTTTCCATATAGAGAACGAATTGTACCATGATTTATGAGCTTTTTATTGTTGGTAATATTCAGCGTAGATGAATTGTTGTAATGATTATTGGTTAATTCGACAGTACCACGATTAATAATATCCGTGGTTGAAATCATCTTGGCGTGGTGTCCATAAACACCCTGAATCATTACTTTACCACTTGCACCATTCTCAAAAGTGCTATTAAAGGTGCTGGTATGACGGACTATAACTCTACCATAATTCATAATGTTACCTTCAATGGTAGCACCTTCAGCTATAAGAGTCTGGATTCCCTCAGCTCCACCAATGGTAATAGAATTGGTATTGATTGATCCCGTTATAGAGACTGAATATGTACCCTCTACATTTATGTAAACATCATCATTAGCTGTTGGAACGGTTCCTGTACTCCAGTTTGCGGCAGTATTCCAATTCCCATTTTCGGGATTTATCCATGTTACATTTGCAGCCATTCCTGGTACCGCTGCAATCAGCGAGAAAACCGCTATCAACAGGGAAATGGTAAGAAGCTGTTGAAGCCTTTTTGCAGAAGAGAGGTGGTTAGAAGTATCCATGCTATTGCCTAAAACGTACTTCTTGAAATTATGGAAAGAGTGCTTTTGAGCCAAAAATAATCGTTTCATTTAATGCACCTCTGAAGCGTATTTCCACTTTTTAGCTTTAATAGATTTCCAGTTAGAATCGATCGTTGAATACGCGGTGTACTCCATCTCGCCCAAGCTCATCTTGAGCTGAATTCTTGGGGCCATATCAAGTCCGTTGTGCCCTTGCGGGTTAAAGTATACTTTCATCTTAAAGCGACCATTTGAGGCAACGGAATGTTCGGTAATGCTGATGGGTATATCCTGATGCCCAGGTCGTGAGAGAACAAACGCTACACTGGCATCAAGGCCTACGGGAATGTCCAGTTCAATTTCACCATCGTCATCAGTATCGATATCATCTTCATCGATGGAAGGGATTGTTGTTACGGTGTTATCTGCTGCAACATGAATGATCACTGCACCGATTGTTACAGTATATTCGCCTTCATAGTCTTTACGATTCAACACGATGTTGCTTGATTCATGATCTATGTAACTGGCTTCAATTCCAATGGGGCCATCATAATCAAAAATCTGCCCAAACCATTTAATCTTGTATTTTTTATAGATATCCCAGTCTTTTTTAATCCAAACTTTTTTATTTTTCCCTCTAACCTTGAAGTTGACAGGAGCTGGGGTAACAGGCGGGAGTGTACCTATCTGGATTTCAACATTACTTTGAGGAGATATATTTAGAGGTATAACAGCTGGTGGCAGGTCAATGTATCCTTTGTAGGAAATTATCCCTTTACGCCAATTAACCTTTGCGCGAGAGATGGCCAAACTTGTCTCATAAACACATCGCGAGGAACAGCCATCACCATCTAAACTGTTGCCATCATCACAAAGTTCACTGTCTTCAACTACGCCATTGCCGCAGACTTGTTGATCACAAACATCTCCCAATCCATCGCCATCAGAATCATCTTGATCAGAATTGGATATGGTTGGGCAGTTATCCATGTTGCCACAAATACCATCGCCATCAATGTCGTTTTCAAAATCCTCAGGGCAAGCATCACAGAGGTCGCCTTGTCCGTCGTTATCAAAATCAATTTGATCGGTATTAATAACTCTTGGGCAGTTATCTTCAGTATCAGCCACATTATCGCCATCATCATCCAAATCACAGGCGTCTCCCTGCCCATCGCTATCAAGATCAGTTTGTTCAGGGTTCACGGCAAGAGGACAATTATCATTTGTATTCTCGATACCATCCCCGTCTTTATCAAGGTCGCACGCATCACCCAAACCGTCGATGTCGAAATCTTCCTGATCTGTATTGGAGATAACAGGACAGTTATCTATTTCATCAGCAACTGAATCACCGTCATCGTCAGGATCGCAAGCGTCGCCCAATCCATCCATATCAAGGTTTGCCTGGTCGGTATTGGCTGTTAAAGGACAATTATCAACATTGTCAGCAATTTTATCATTATCATCATCGGGGTCGCATAGGTCCCCTAAATCATCATCATCACTGTTGCGTTGTTCAGGATTGGCGATTAATGGGCAGTTATCAGAATCATTTCCAATATTATCCCCATCCTGATCCGGGTCACATGCATCGCCGATGCTATCGCTATCCAGATCGTTCTGGTCAGTATTTGAAACTAGTGGGCAATTATCAGAAATGTCAGGTACTGAATCATTATCGTCATCAAGGTCACAGCTATCCCCCTGGCCATCACCATCCAGGTCTTCCTGCCCTGCATTTGCTGTTACCGGGCAATTATCATCTACATCGAGAATATTATCACCATCGTCATCAGGATCACAGGGCGCTCCCTGGCCATCTCCATCTAAATCTGCCTGGCTATTATTTGAGATGAGTGGACAATTATCCTGATCATCAGCAATGCCGTCTCCATCATCATCGGGATCACAAGCATCCCCTGCCCCATCGCCGTCAAGATCAGATTGCTCTTCATTTGCCAGAGCTGGACAATTATCTTCAACGTCAAGGACTCCATCCTTATCACTGTCTGTTGGCCCTGGAATGGAAACAGTATTTTCAGGAAACGCTTCCTTGTCCTCTACATGCCCAACATTATCTGTGCTGACTACACGAAATTCATAGCAGTGTCCGCGGGTACCGGTAAACTCACCACTGGTCTCCCGGGTATTATTTAACCAACGTTCCCAACTGCTATTCTCGCTGTCGCGGTAATAAATATCATATCCAGCAATATCAGACCCTCCATCATACCCGCCCCAAACGATATTATAAGTGTCTTCAGTGAGCTGTTCGATATGGACAATGGAACTGGTCGGGTCATTGGTATCAATTGTGATAAGAGCTTCTTTTGCAGGGTCAGTGCCCTGCGAAGGATCATGCGGGTCAACCTGATTTGTGTAAATTTTTTCTCCTTTATCAAAAACAATCAGTGCTATATTCCTTATTTCGGTGAATTCGGGCAACTCCTTATCATGGTTAATAATATAGCTGACGTGACCTTTCCCTCTGCCTGTTTCATCTTCCGGAGGTAGAAATCCTATGTCCACAGATGGAGGTAAACCTGTCTGAGGATCAACGGAATAAAAATGTGCATAGATTTGCCCCGTGCCAGTGTCTATCCCGGCATCAATCACTACCTCAAAGGTTACGCCTTCATAAGTCATTTGAGCCTGCGTTTCAAATTGTGAAGTTCCTGGTGGCACGGTGATAAAAATGTCCCCAAAACCAACTTCTGTTAACTCAAATGATTCCCAGTCCAGCTTTTCGTCCAGATCATTTGTGATATCCACCTGTTGAGCCGGAACTGCTGCTTCTGCATCATTTTCAAAGTCAATTCGATAGGCGAGAAGGCTTCCTGCAGCTATAAAATTTCGATCTCCATACCCTGAAGGCCCTGTTAACTCATTGGGGTCTACTGATGAAGCGGATGCGCCAGTAGACCTATCGCCTAACCCTTCATCTGGGCAATCTGCATAGCTTGTTGCGGCTAGAACAAAGAGGATAGAAATTATAGAAAATGGGTAAACAAGGGCATGCAGACGTTTCATGCTAGGCCTCAAAAATTTAATAGACTGTCTTGACATTGGAACCGAAATTGTTCGAAAATTTAACAATATACAATCGCTCTTAGCGAGATTTTAAGTTTTTTCTCAGATCCCCAGTAAGTGCAACGAGTTATACTCAAAAGGGTGGTCCGAATTCCTGGGACCCTCTCTAACTTTTACAAGCTGAATAGATATAAAACACACGGCAATGCTCAGGAGAACGAGAATTCGTTCAACCCCGATTTTTGAAAGATCATGGGGACGCTGTAAAATATTGGTCACTGTTAAGACCAGGAGTATACAGACGACCTCATAAATGGTAACTGATCATGGGCACTTCATCTGTGCACGCTCACTCTTTTCCGCATACTCTTGTATAGCAAAAAAGAGTGCTTGCACAAATCTAAAGCAACCGAGACCAGTTACACGTCAGAAGCAAAGAATAATGCTGGAGGATAGCTCCAGTGATTGGTTACCATAAATGTTACGTACAATGAGTGCTTTTACTCCATTAAGCTTCACTGTTGATTCTATCAAAGGTCTAGGGCGTGTACCAAATTTTTTTTACTGGTATCATGGGCTGCGGCCAGGTAGTACATGTTCTCCACACACCATTTTGCAAACTCTTGTACACAGAGTCTCACGTTGTTCGCTTGAGCTGCTCAAAAGAGTGCTTGCACAATTCTGTTGCACCCGTGACCAGTTACACGGCAGCAACAGAGAATACCACTGAAGTACAGCCCCCGTGATTGGTGCAACGCTTCACTTCTTGATGCCAACATCCCGCTGATACAGTTAAAGCGAGAATTGGAGGAAGTGCAAGGTAGCTTCTTGTAATTATGTAGAAATACATCTGCTCTCTTGGGTTTGTTCCAGACAGAAAAGTTACACAAGCCTTTGAGCTTTTTGTGGATGAATTGTACCCAGAGATATTCCCCAGTGATGTTTTTCCCTTAGAAGAGCTGCTAACCAACCGGATTTGCCGGTAGTTATTTGATGGGAGGGTAGAGACAGATACTGTGGTTTTCGCTGGTAAAAAAGCTGCTGAGTAACTGTGCATCTCGCCCGTAGATATCGGGATAAAAGAAGACCTCTTTTGTTTCATGATCCACATCAACGGTTCTGTAAAGGATATGCACAGGAACGGGGTCATTGAGCAGCACAACTTTTCGCTCGCCACTTTCAAGCTGATCGGCGATGGCTGCTTCATCCCAGGGCTTGAGATTATCTTTGAGCAGGTAGTGGGCAAGTTTAGCTGGCTCACTGACCCGGATACAGCCGTGGCTGAAGGCTCTGCTGTTGCTGTTGAAGAGGTAATGGGCTGATGTATCGTGGAGATACACGCTATGTTTATTGGGAAAGATGAATTTGAATCGACCCAAAGCGTTTTGCGGGCCTGGCTCCTGGCGGAAACGATATTTTCTGATGCCTTCACCAAGGCTGGCCCAGTCTATAGCTTCCGGTTCAATGGGCTCACTGTTATGATCCCAGCCTTCAAACACTTTGATCTGATTGTCCGTGAGATAATTGGGATCATCTATCTGGTTGGGAAGGGTTTCGTACGTTGCGATGCTAAGCGGTATATTCCAGTACGGGTTGATCACTATATGCTGCATCTCATCGCTGAATATCGGCGTTTTATGGTAAATCTGGCCGACAATGACCGGCATTTCAAGTGCGGTTTGCTCACCTTCAAGTACGCGTAGCTTGTATCCTGCAATGTTAACCAGAATTTGACGTCCAAGTAAGTGGTGGGGGAGCCAGCGCCAACGTTCCATGTTGATCAGGATTTGCCGGGTGAGTTCCTCCACTGGCCGGTTCATGGCTTTCAAGGTTTTGCTGCCAATTATACCATCTGGTTTCAGGCCAAACCTGGTTTGAAAATGCTGTACCCCTGCAACCGCAGCACCATCGTAGCGTTGACCGCTAAAACCGGTTGAAGCAAGATCACCAGTGGCGTGCAACCGCTTGATAATCAGCGGTACTCGCCGATCAATCATTCCCGGCCGGAGTGTTGCTCCATCAGGAATCACTCCCCAAGGGGTTGTCGCAGCGATTTCACGGTATTTTTTGAGGGTCTCCTTAAGGAGGATGTAATCCTTATGTGAAGGCAAGAGATTTTTCAGATACCCTGCCAGGTCCTGTGCCCCAACGCTGTATTTAAGCAGCGTTAAAGTGCTTGTGCCGGGATGACGAGCAGCGGCAAAGAGTTCTGGGTCAAGCATGCAGGGGTTGATACGGCCACCCTGGATATCTGCAATGTAGCGAGCCAGCCCCTTGGTGAGCAGGAGGTCAAGATAGGCTCTTCCCTTGGTGTCATAGTGGTTCCAGTGTTGAAGTATTACAGAGAGCAGGTAATCTTCTGGATTGAGCCCTTCCTGGTAGGAATTGGTCAGGACATCAACGATTACTCTTGCCTGGGGTTTTATCCCTTTTTCCGTGAGCCACAGTGGGCTGTAATTATTTTCTTGATAGAGTTGCTCTACGATATGTTCAATGTCTTCAGGCAGCAGTGTTTGCTGAGGATGCGTGAGATTTGCTTGGGCTGTGCCTGGGAGCAGGCAATACCAAAGCAAGGTGATCCAGGGAATACATGAACAGATCATGAGTTGAGCGATTTTCATTAAAGACATGGGAAATGAGCAGGGCTATTGCGGTTACTTGTCTTTCAGGATTTTAATGGTTTCAAGTTCAAACCTGGCAATAAGGGGATTGTACTTTTGCAGGTTATCCAAGGTTTCAAGAAAGGTTTGTCCAAGAAAGCCATCCCGTGCTGAAACAATAAATCCTGCCTCTGCATGTTGAATAGCATTGAGTGCTCCCGAAACGGCTGTTGAACCACGCATGGAGCAGCTGCCCTTTGCTCCATCACAAAAACCACCACTGGTTGCAGAAACAAAGTTATTATAGGCTCCTTCAAAGAGATGCATCTCATCTCGCAGGTAGAGGATACCGCCAATGATGCCTGCACCTGCAGCATATTGAGCGCCACACACAGAGGAGACTTCGCCAAAACGGGAGGTGATCAGGGTGGTGAGTAACACGGCAACAAGCACTGCTTTTATCTCAGCCTCTTCCCCGCGTTGCTTATTTCTGGAGAAGGTGACCACCGGGATGAAAGACGTCAGGCCCTTGTTGCCAGAACCGGCACAACTCATCACTGGAATAGGGTCACCATTCATCCTGGAATAGATCGCCCCCATGACAAGGTGTTCAGCGTCGTTGCCGAGCTGTGGTATATATTGTTGACCATGCAGTGCAGCGGCCATATTATAAGCGATTCCCTGGCGAACCAATTCCTGCATTTCAGCATCGTTATATAAGGACTCGATCATATCAGGCCAGTTCTGCACCTCAAAGCAATCAGGACTGAAAGTAAAATAACTTTCATCAGTAGCACGATCGATGAGATCGCCGAGTTGGATATCTACTCCATTTTTGCTTAAATGGTGAACTCGTGTATGGCCTCCTTTAAGCACGCTATGTACTGAATGCGTAGCTCCTTTAGCTTGAATATCGATAAGAAGCCCTTCCATGTCTTTGAGTGTAACAGTTATACTCTTTTTATCATGGAGTGTATCAGCCTGGGTAAGCAGCTCTGGAGTAAGTTGGGTAAACAGTGAAAGCCGTTTTTCAGGACTGGCTGTCACAAAACCCAGCACTAAGGCCCATTCCGTTCCCTTACGATCACCAGCATGAGGAATACCCGCTGCAAATGCATTTTTATATGTACGCTGATCAATTGTGAGCAGGATTTCTTCTACTGGCTCGTCAAGATATTTGCCTGCAAAGCTTGCACAATATGCGATGGCAGCTGGTTCAGTACAACCTGAGGTGATTTCAAGAGCTTTTTTAAGTGTTTGCTGAACAGATTTCATGATTATCCACCATAAGAAGGAAGGAAAAAACGAAAAGTAGGCAAGTAAACTTTACCAGCAGTTACCTGTAAAGACAAGACTGTTGGACAGTAAAGGGCTCGCTGTTCACTGGGGTGTAATTGGATGGTGTTGACTGAGTGCTGAGACAGGCTTTAACATGCTAACATTTTGATTATACAGTTGTTTTGCATGTTGTTTTGCGGTAATTTGTACCTAAATGTTTTTTTTAATAAGAAAAGATAACAAGGTGAAACAGGGGAGTGGTCCAAAAAGTGGGACGACTACTTCCGTAACCGATGAGTAAACGACGGAGTTATGTTATGGAAATGACATTAAAAGCAAATCAAGCTGCACTGGTGCTCACCATCGATGATGAGGGCGAAGTTGCGGTTGAAGTTGCTACTGTAGATAAGGCAGGGCTGGCAGGAGCAATATGCGATGCCATTGCAATGAAGCTGACTGAGGACGAGGAGTTTCAGGAAGAGTTGATGGATATACTCAACAGTGAGGAGGAATAGCTACCTCAGGAGTAACTCATCAAAGGAGTCGATAACCCAGGTGGGGGTAACCGGAAGGGTATCCACCTGGATATGACTCCAGCCAACAAAGACAGTATCAATACCAGCGCTTGCGCCGCTGCAGATATCATATTTGGCATCGCCGATAAAAACTGTTCTTGACGGGGGAGTGCTCAGTAGCGACATGGCCTTGAGTACCGGTTCAGGGTCTGGCTTATGTTTATCTGTATCTTCCGGGCTCACCACCACATCAAAATATTGGGCAGTATTTGTAGCGTTCAACAGACGCTCAAGGCTGATACGTCTTCTTGAGGTTACGATGGCAAGTTTTTTGTTGCCTTTTTTCAGATGCTCCAGAGTTCGCATCACTCCAGGGAAGAGCTGAATACCATCGTCTATGACAGAGAGCTGATAGTTCAGATAATCACTAAGCAGCTGTTGTATATCGTGTTCTTCTCCCAGGTGGGTGATGAGTTGATCCTGCAAGGGCAGGCCAATACCATTAATGACTGTTGCTCTATCAATAGCACTGCCAATATATTTCCGTGCCACATAAGTAAAGCAGGTGTAGATAAGCTCAACGGTGTCAAAAAGGGTACCATCGGCATCAAAAAGATAAGCATCGTACTGTTTCATGGATTTTGCAGGTAACGAGTTGTCTGTATGAATACTGTAGGGGCTGTTTGCTCAAACCAGGAACATCTGTACCATATCTGTACTGGACAGGTATAGGAATATCTTTGTCACTGATCCCGGGCACTGCAGATTTGCACAAGCACTCCGCATGGTCAGCGAAGAAACTGGTTGCCACGCTGATGATTGTGGATGATGATAGGCTCTGTGACTGGTGATGGAGAAGACCTTGAAATTCATGAAATGAGCTGTGTATGGGGTATAATGATCTCATTGATAAAAAAGGTGCGCTTGCAGCAGGTATTGCCGGATACCTTGAAAAGTCATTGCGGGGGGAAGTGCTGGAAAACATTTTCAACCTGCCCCTGGCTGGTAAACATCAGCAAGGGGAGGCCGGGATCGGCCTGGCTGCTTAAGGAGATGCTTTATGTTTAAGCAACTGCAATCCCTTTATAATTTTGTTGATAAGACCATTGACTCCATCTACCAGCAGCATCCCGATGAAATTATGTGTAAGCCAGGGTGTGCCGACTGCTGCCACGCTGTGTTTGATGTGTCCTTTATCGAGGCGAGTTACCTGGCATCGTATCTGAAAAGAAATCCTGGGCTTTTGGCGAGTCAGCAGGAACAGGCCACTGCAGCCGCTGTGGCTTACGAGGAAATGCTGAAAAAGAACAAAGATGCCGCTACCCAGCGGATTCGGTGTCCCCTGCTTGGTGAAGATGATCTCTGTTTAGCGCATAAGATGAGGCCAATCAACTGCAGGACCTATGGTACGCCAACGGTCATAGAAGGGCAAACCCATGTGTGTGGCTTTTCAGGGTTTACTGGAAACCTTACCTATGCCACGGTTGATCTTGCTCCCTTACAGCAGAGTTTAAATGCGTATTCAGTGCAGCTGGTGGGCCCGGATTTTGGCAACCGTCGTTTTCCTTTGGCCTGGGTTTTTTTGAAGCCCAATTTTTTTCTTCCCCCTGGTGCTTGAATCCACCTGTTTTTGCTGGATAGTCAGGGAACACCTTATGCTTTTCCCGAAAAGAGCAGAGGTAGAGCATAACACTGAAACACAGACTTCGTGATTGGTTACGTAAATGTTATTTGACAGCTATAAAAGATACCGGCAGTTCGTATTGTCAAGCGCCATGTTTTTGTTGTGGGGCTTGCTTTCCCCTTCAGGGGCCTCAATGGCTTGTGATGCGTATTCCGTTGTGGTGACCGACGTGGGGACAAGCACGACCCAAACAGCACGGATGATTCGTATGCTCACCGGTTTGGAGCCCAGGGTACACAACGATGGTATTGCATCTCTACCGGTTACTATTGCAGAACGTTTATCCAGAGAGGAAGCCCAGCGTTTCAAGCTCAGGTTACAAAGTGTTGGAACACGGGTGCGGCTTGAGTGTTCCACCACCTCGTCAGTTGCTGCTCTGGATGACGCCATGAAAACGGTGGACAGTTTACCGCCCGTGATCAGCATTGCGGCAGATTCGTCGCTCTCGCTTACCATGGGAGATACTATACGGCTCCGGGTTCGTGCTGAAGATGATACACATGTGGCAGAAATAACACTATTTGCTGATGGGAACATCATCAAAACCTGCACCGGGCAAGACGAATGCTGGTACGAAGAGAAAATGCTTGAAGCGGGATCAGTCAGCTATATGGCTCAAGCTGTTGATAACTCGGGTAATATGGGAGTTTCTTCGATCCTTAAGGCCAGAGTGTTTTCTTCCACCAAAAGTGGTCCGCTTTTAAACAGCAGAACCATTCCCCTTGAGCCCACTGAAACGGAAACCGTCCGTTTTGTGGTCAGTGGATTTCATGCAAGCGGGATTGAAGCAATCAATATCCAGGTCAATGGGGTTGAGGTGGCAACGTGCAACGGGGTGGAGACCTGTGAATATCTGGGGGGCCCTTATCCTCTGGGTAACCTTGTGTGGCGCGCTTCAGCGATAAGCGTGGATGGTGAACGAACCTACACCATCAAGAAAAAGGTCACCATTGCTCCAGGGGTAGTGGAAGGTAAATGTACGCTTTCCGGTACAGGCTCAGGGCCTAACGCAGATTTGGCCTCAGCCTTTTTTATCAACCTGTTTGGACCTGATGATTTGCAGGAGTATCGCGAGACCGTCAGTTTCCGTCCCAATGGTGAGTACCGGTTTAGCGGACTTCCAGAGGGACGTTATCAGCTGGTTGTTGATACCAGGGGGGATATGGAAACCTTTGCCGACCCGCCATCACTTATCACCACCTGTCAGGGAACAGGAGTAAATGAGGTTAACTTCACCTTCCCTTAGTTGCTCTGTGCCTGTTTTATGCTTCGGCTGGGCCAAATATGTTGTCTGTAAACTTCACATACCAAGCTGCTGATTGCACCTGAATAATGTAGGAAACCGCAATAACCAGAGCAGCATTGGCTCCTGCCTCGCCAAAGGCGTTAATGGCGATGGCCAACGCAATGGAGAGGTTTCTCATTACTGTCCCATATACCAGCGCGATCCCGTCTCCCCGATTAAACGTACATTTGGCGATAAGGGTGGAAAGGGTAAAGTTGAGTCCGTAAATAATCAGCAAGGGGATAAAGATAGACAGCAATAAAGAAGGCTCACTTACAATGGTTTTTGCCTTCAGCGCCATGGCTACAAATACAATGCCCAGCACCCCAATGGTTGATAATGCTGGAAACCGCGGTGCGATATCCTTTTTAAACACCGGCTGGGAGTATTTTTTCAAAAGATACTGGCGGGTTGCTATGCCAAGTACCATGGGAATGAAAACGATATACAGGATTTGTTTCATTACCATCACTATGTTGACATCCACCTTTGCACCAAGCAGCGCCATAACATAAAAAGGCGTGGCAAGTGAGCCTAAGGTAAGGCCAATAATTGTCATGTTGATGGCTGCTCCCATGTTGCCCTTGGCAAAACCTGTCCAGGAGATGGTCATCCCGCTTGTTGGCAGCAGGGCTGCAAGCAGTAGTCCCAGAGCCAGATAAGGTTGATCAGGGAAAAACAGGAGACCGAGCACGTAAGCGATCAATGGAATGACGGTGAAATTGATCAGCTGGGTGACTACCTGCAGTTTTACGTTTTTGAGTCCCTGTAACAGGTGATTGATGTTCAGGGTGACCATCATGGGATAGACCATGAGAAAGGTCAGAGGCATAATGAAGCTTTTCAGGTTTTTCGTAAAGCTTTGTTCAACAACACTGCCAAATAAAAAGCCTGCCACAAGCATGATGGGGATGGCGATGGTGAGCTTTTTATTCACTCGTATTAATGTCTTCCACATAAATATTTTCCTCAGGTAAAAGCATTACACGCAGACTGCCTGGTTATGCGTATATGCGTAGTTATGGGGGACTTGAAAAATCGAACACAATTTATAGGGGATAAAGCGATGATTAAAAAACAAAGTGTAAGCAATACGTTATATATCCCATTGGCAGGGAACATATATACCTCGAAAAATTTTCAGGAACTACTCTTTGATGCAAAGGCTCTCGAATTAGAAGAAAGAATAGCTCAAGATAATACAAATGAAATAAATAATGAGTATTATTATTTGGCATCGGCTTCAAGATACTACAATATGGACGTAGAGATAAAAACCTTTATTAAAAAACATAATAAATGCAATATAATCAATATAGGAGCAGGATTAGATACCTCATATTACAGAATTAACAGTCAAACAGCAACCTTTTACGAAATTGACTTACCTCCTGTTATCGCGGAAAGAAAAAGGCTTATTCCTGAACAAGAAAACGATATATACATTGAAAGTTCTTTTTTAGATGTCGATAAATGGACAAAAAATATAAAAGATAAAACTCTCCCAACTTTGCTCATTATTTCAGGTGTTTTTTATTATTTTAAAGCAGAAGAAATTGATAAGTTCTTCCTTCAGATAAAAAATAAATTCAATTTGTTAGAGGCCGTTTTCGACTGTAACAATAAAATAGCCTTGAGCATATCAAACAGATATGTGAGAAAGACAGGAAACAAGAGCGCCCCCATGTTTTTTTATATCAACAGTATCAATGCATATTTAAAACATCTCAACCTTGATATAAAGTTAGTCAATGAATATATGATGTATCATTATGCTAGAAAAATATTAAAAAAAACCTCCTTTAATACTCAATTTAAAATGGCCATTTCAGACCTGTTTAAAATGGTCAAGATTGAACACATAAGAATAAATTAAACCCATAATAAGTCGTTCCACTCGGCGGTGAACTCTGTGATAAGTGGAGCGATAACGGCTGTAAAGCATGAAAGAACGTTAACCTCGAAGGAGTAACTTTTCAGGAGATCGATTTAGACAAAACGATCATCAGACCGCTTTTTTGAGACCTCAGCTTCATCCGCTACCATCCATCCGGAACGGCTTTGGGAAACAGCATCGAAATTATGAATATAGGGTTTGATATCCAACAGCGGGGTTTGATCAATGATATCCACCCCCTTGATATGGACGATGTTGTCTTTAACCCCGATGACTTCAACGATGGATAACCCGATGTGGTTTGGCCGTAGTGGCGAGCGGGTGGCAAACACGCCACGCTCAACAGTATCCATAAAAGGCGTGACAACAAGTTCCATGCGTTTGGCCTTATGGCAATGATAGAGCAGGTAAATATGGCTGAACCCTTCCAGATCCTGTAATCCTGCTGCAAATTGGGGATAAACTTCCGCTTCTCCCACAATATCAGCAGCTCCTTTAGGCTGGATCGGGGCATTTTCAGGAGAATCAATGGAAGAATGGATAATGCCAATTTGAGTAAATGGGATTGTTATGTCCATGACGAGTGAGCGGTAAAGTTAGCTATGGGCAAAGGCCAGTTGAATACCAAAACCGATAAAAAGAAAGCCTGTAAGTTTTTGCAGGGAAGCTTGTACCCTGCCATTTCGGCGTAACAGGGTGGTGGTTTTACCCGCGCCAAAGGCCAGCAGGCAGCAACAGAGAGCTCCGGTGGCTACATAAGTACCACCGAGAAGAAGAAAGGGCAGCGGGCCATAACCCGAGCCGCTTTGTACAAACTGCGGAAGAAAAGCTAGAAAGAACAGCGCTACCTTAGGATTAAGGAGATTGGTCACAACCCCTTGGAAGTAAATTTTACGCAAAGAAATGTTTATCTCGTTGGGGTGTGTTTCCACCGACACCCTTGCCGGGCTTTTAATCAGCATGATGCCCAGATAGGTGAGGTAAAACGCTCCGGCAATTTTTACGATGAAAAACAGGGTGGCTGAGGTGGTGAGGATAACAGATAAGCCAAAGGCCGCCAGCAGAGTATGGCCAATGGCCCCGGTAGACACCCCCAGTACTGACAGCACACCGGCTTGAGTGCCCTGACTGATACTGCGGCTGATAATGTAAAAGAGGTCTGGCCCAGGCGTCAGGCTAAACAGGATTCCGGCTGCCAGAAAGCAAAAGTAATTTTCTATCCCAAACATAGCTTTGCCTGCAACGCTTTATAAGGTTTTTGATTTTACCATGTAATACAGTACAGGTACTGCCATGCGACTGATCAACAGCGAGGCAATCTCCCCGAACATCAGAGAAATAGCCAGGCCCTGGAAAATAGGGTCAGCTAGAATTACCGATGCCCCAACCACCACAGCCAAGGCAGTGAGGAGCATGGGGCGAAAGCGAATCGCTCCGGCTTCCACCACCGCCTCAGCAAGAGGCAATCCATGATTGACCCGAAGCTGGATAAAATCTACCAGAATAATTGAATTGCGCACCACAATTCCAGCGCCAGCCATAAAACCGATCATGGAAGTGGCCGTAAAAAAGGCTCCAAGTCCCCAGTGGGCAGGTAAAATGCCGATCAGGGAAAAGGGGATCGCTGCCATGACCACCAGCGGAGTGACGTAATCCTTAAACCAGCCCACCATGAGCATATAGATTAAAACCATGACCACACAAAAGGCCAGTCCCAGGTCTCGGAATACCTCCAGGGTTATATGCCACTCACCGTCCCATTTCATGGCAGGCTCACTGGTGGTAAAGGGCTGCTGCAAATTATAGAGCTTGATGTTACCTTCCTGGCCGCCATATTCGCCAGCCTTGAGTTTTTTGAGCAGCCCGTTCATCTTCAGGATCGGATACACAGGGCTTTCAGCAGAACCGGCAACATCACCGGTTACATAAATAAGCGGGCGGAGATTTTTGCGGTAAATCGGTTGATCAATGGGTTCTTCATAAAGGGTGACCAGCTCTCGCAGGGGAATGAGTGTTGCCTGCGGATGTGTTGCAGGGCGAAGCGCGATATTCAGCAGGCTGTCCACCCTTGCCCGTTGTGCTTTTGCAAGCTGGAGCACGATGTTGATCTCTTCTTTATCCCGTGGCTGGTGAAACAGGTCTGTTGATGCACCCCCTAACCCCATCTGCACCGCCTCAGTGATATCTGCTTCTGAAATGCCGTGGAGTGCCGCCTTTTCCTTGTCCACCTTGATGATGATTTTACTCCGTTCCTTTTCCCTGTACCAGTCGATGTCCACCACCCCATCGGTTTGCTGAAAAATCGCCTTTACAGCACTGGCAAGACGGGTGCGGTCTTCTGCGGTTGGCCCATAAATTTCAGCTACCAGCGTCTGCAGCACCGGTGGGCCGGGAGGAACCTCTGCCACAGCCACAGCAGCACCATATTTTGCTGCGATTGCTGCCACTGCCGGGCGAATGCGTTTGGCAATGGCATGGCTCTGCTTGTCGCGGTCATGCTTGGGCTTCAGATTGATCTGAATATCAGCCACTGTAGGGCCGGAGCGCATGAAGTAATGGCGTACAAGTCCATTAAAATTATAGGGTGATGCCGTACCCGCATAGACCTGAAAATTCACTACTTCCGGTTCATGGCGGATGGTTTCTGCCATTTCAAGAGCCACCTGAGTGGTATGTTCCAGAGTGCCACCTTCCGGCATGTTGAGGATGATCTGAAACTCGGACTTGTTATCAAAGGGGAGCATCTTAACCTTGACCATCCCGATATAGACCATGAAGCAGGAACCCAGCAGCAGGGCTATGATGCAGGTAAAGAAGAGCAGCCTTGCACCCATGCTTGCAAGCAGTGGATCCATGATTTTATGGTAGAGTCGGGTGAAAAAATCATCCGGTGCGTGATCTGGATCATGGCCTTTAGCTGCGCTTGTTGGAGAGCGTTTGAGCATCCGGATGGATGCCCATGGCGTGACCGTGAACGCGATGATCAGTGAAAAGATCATGGCTGCCGAAGCGCCAATGGGAATAGGCCGCATATACGGCCCCATCAATCCGCCAACAAAGGCCATGGGCAGAATTGCTGCAATAACAGCCCAGGTTGCCAGGATGGTGGGGTTGCCCACCTCAACCACCGCTGCAATGGCAATATCCTTAAACGATTTTTCCTTGCTGTCAGGGAGTCTGAGGTGACGAACGATATTTTCAACCACCACGATGGCGTCATCCACCAGAATACCGATGGAAAAGATCAACGCAAAGAGGGTGATCCGATTCAGGGTGTAGCCATAGAGATAAAAAAGCAGCAGGGTGAGGGAGAGTGTGGAAGGAATCGCCAGCATAACAATGATGGATTCCCGCCAACCCAGAAAAAACAGGATGAGTATTGCAACCCCGAACACGGCTATTCCCATGTGAAGCAGCAGTTCGTTGGACTTTTCTGATGCTGTCTCACCGTAGTCACGGGTAACGGTAACCTGGACATTGTCGGGAATAAGGGTGCCCTTGTAACTTTCCACCTTTTTTAGCACCGTCTCAACCACATCCACTGCATTGGCACCGGGCCGTTTGGCCACCGATAAGGTTACTGCAGCTTCTACTTCCGACCCGTTGCTGTCGCCATAAAGAACATACGAGCGAGGTTCTTCGGGGCCATCAATGATTTGGGCCACCTCATCAAGATACACCGGCTTGCCTCCATAGACGCCAATCACAATCCGGCCAATATCTTCAGCAGATTGGAGAAAGGTGCCGGTCTGGAGGAGCACCTCATTGTCCATTGCCTGGAGTGTCCCAGAAAAACGCTGGAGGTTGGCCTGCCTGAGGTGTGCTGTAAGCTCAAACGGGGTGATGTTTCTGGCCGCAAGCAGCAGTGGATCAAACAGTATCCGCACCTGACGTCTGGTTCCACCAATCAGGGTGGTTTCCGCCACCTCGTGGATACTTTTCACTCCGTCATCCACCTCGGCTGCAAGCCTGCGCAGCGTATAATGATCATAGGCACTGGAGTGAAAGGTCAGCGCAAGGATGGGGACATCATCAATGGTATGCGGCTTGATCAGCGGCCTGGATACACCGTGGGGAATACGATCAAAGTTGGTCTGGAGTTTCTGGTTGAGGCGTACAATGGCATCTTCCAGATTTTGTCCAACATAGAAGCGAACCACCAGCAGGGACTGTCCTGGCATGGAGGTCGAATAGATGTATTCCACTCCTGGCAGCTCGTAGAGGAGCTTTTCCATGGGGATGGAGGTACGTTGCTCCACTTCCTTGGCACTGGCACCGGGCATAGATACCATGACATCAATCATGGGAACCTTTATCTGCGGCTCTTCTTCTCTGGGGAGAAAGGTAAGAGCCAGCATGCCCAGCATGAGCGAGGCTGCGATGCCAATGATGGTCAGTTTGGAATCGATGAACGTGGCAGCCAGGCGACCGGCAAAACCTAACTGGGTAGTGTGTTGAGGTTTCATTGGCTCCCTATTCAGCTCGTTTGATGGGTTGGCCGCTCACCAACTGGTGGGTATCGCTGGTGATCACCTGGGCTCCCGGTTGCAACCCACTTAGGATTTCGACCATCTCTCCATGTTCCATACCGGTGCGGACCAAGCGAAGCTTAGCTGTATTATTTTCAGCAACAAAGATCAGCTCCATTTGTCCACGGGTGATCACGGCCTTTTGGGGGACAAACAGGCTTTGACTGGCCTTCCCAGGTAAAAGTACCCGGGCAAACTGACCGCTACGCAGGTTTGGGTTGGCCTGAATATCCAGGGTTACCGGAGCGGTGCGGGAGGTGGGGTCTGCAGACGGTGCAATCTCTGCGACCACTCCCTGGGCCGCGACCCTGGTAGCGGGGACCGTGAACTCAAGCGTATCGCCAGGCTTTATGGTGAGGAGTAAACTTTCCGGCACTGCAGTAATCACCTGGAGGTGCTTGTCATTTTCGATCTGGAGCAACGTTGCTCCCGGGGTGGCCAGGTCACCCGGATGAACCGATTTTTTAGTGATCACCCCATCAAAAGGAGCGGTAATGGTGGCGTAGCCAAGCATGGTTTTTACTTCCTGGTACGCAGCCCAGGCTACATTATACCCATCCTGCATGGACTTGACCGTCTCTGCAGTGGTCGCATTTTTTTTGAGCAGTTTTTTCTCCCGATCCAGGTTCCGTTTTGCCTGCCTTAACTGGGCTTCAGCCTGGCTGAGTTGTGCCTTAAGCTCATCAGCGCTGATGACTACCAGCAGATCTGCCTTCTTGACCCGTGAGCCCAGTACCACCGGCAGCTTTGTTATGACACCGGTAACCTTGGCTGCGATGGTGGCCCGTTCCACAGCCTGAATGGTACCGACTACCTCAATCAGCGCCGGGACGGATTGGAGTTTTGCCTGAGCCGTGGTAACGGTAACCGGAGCGGTGGTGATTTTTGCTTCTTCGGCACGCAGGTACTGGGAAAAACAAGAGGTAAACACCAGCAAGAAAATGGTAAACAGTGTGGAATGTCTCATGGAAAGGTCTTGTATTTGAGTGAAATGAGAAATAATTACTGCTGTGGGTATTGGCCAAGGCCTGCTGCACGACGTAGATCAGCCACAGCAATGTGACGTTCAGCATTGGCAAGAGCATGGCGCAGCTGGGCGTCGGTGAGTCTGTTTTCTGTGTCAATCAATTCAGAGGAAAGGAGCAAGCCTTCTTTAAATCTGGCCCGGGAAAGTCTGGCAGATTCCATCGCAGATTCAACCATCTGGGAGGTTACCTGGACTCGTTTTTCAGCCTGTTCAAGTCCCAGGGTCGCCTGTTCAATCTCATAGTTAAACGCCAGTTCCAGCTTCCTTAATTTTTCCCGTGCTTCTGCCAGCTGTAACTTCGCGTGTGTAATCTCAGCCTGGGTACGGTTACCATTGAACAACGTGTAGTTGACCCGCATTCCAGCCATCCATGAGTTTCCCGAACCTTCATCAAGCTCAAACCCCTGTTCCACCAGGTAAGAACCAAAGGCTTCAGCAGTGGGATAGTTTCCAGCCTGTGCTTTACGTACACCAGCTTCAAGGGCCTGTATTGCTGACTGCATGGCCTTTATTTCAGCCCGATTGCTCAATTCTGGTTGTTCGGGTACAGGCTGAGAAGCATTGCCACCAGGATCAATTGCCACCACACCTTCAGAGAGTCCTAGCACCTTCAGAAAGCCGCGTTGAGCCAGGGCAAGCCCATGCTGTGCCTGGATGAGGTTTTCCCGAGCAAGAGCATGTTGTACCTTAAGATTAACAACCTCATTTTTAAGCAGATCCCCTTCGTTGAAACGAGCCTGGGCAACATTAAGGGAAGCCTTCAGAGAAGCAACCGCTGACTCCCTGGCCTGTACCGTTTCCTCAGCCTGAACAATGGTATAAAAGGCCCGGATAACTTCATACCCGAGCGCTGAGCGGATTGCCTGGTGGGTAAGCTCAGAGGCCTGCTTGTTTGCCGCTGCCATTTCAAGCCCTGCCTGATCGCTGCCGCCATTATAGAATCGGTACTGGAGCAGGGCTTTGAGTTGGAGGCTGTCCGAGGTGCCTGGATCATTAAAATCCATGCTGTTGTTGAACTGACCCTGGTTAAGGATATTGCCAAAGGAATACATCGGATTATTCGTCCTGGTGTATTCTCCAACCAGCCCCAGTTGGGGGTAAAATGCTGACCTGGCTTGCTGAATTTGCGCTTGAGCAGCCTCAATGCGTAACTGGGCAGCCTTGGCATCGGGGCTGTGTTTAAGGGCAAACTGCACCGCTTCCGGCGGAGTCCATACTTGTGGAGTGGGTAATGCGGAAAACGCCGACTGTTTCCCCAACAAAATAAAGAGAACACCAGCCAAGGCTAAGAGTAATTGTTTGTTCTTCATAAAAGAGTATTTTGGTAAAAGAGGAACCGAAATCTACGTTGATAATAATTCTTAAATAGATCTGATAATATACTTAAAGTATACCGGTAATGTCCAATGATTTGTTGTAATTTAAACAAACTGCCACACTGCGGGGCTGGGGTTGCGGCAGGGGGACTGGTCCATCTGCATCTAGGCAGTTCATATCCCCAAAATCATTGTTTGGGTACCTGTTTACAGATTTGAGGTACGTAAAACAAAAGGGGGACACGCCGGTGAAGAGTTCCATTTTTTTTTATGTTGGTTGCTTTCAGGGAGCAAGAGATTACTACTACTGGATACCTTAATTAAAAAAGTAAAGGAGTATGGTATGTTTTTAACAAGAAAATTGATACCAGGCGGGTTGATTGTTGGCATAATTGTCCATGCAGTAATTGTCGGTGCAACCCAAGGGGCAGAAGAAGCTGATAAGTGGGATAAAGCTGGAAAGGAAATGAAAGAGGCTGCTGTTGCAGTAGCTGAAGCCGCCGGTGATTCTGCCCAAAAGGGATGGGATAAAGCCAAACAAGTCAGTGGTGAGGCCTGGGATAAGACAAAGGAAACCAGCTCAGAGGTTTGGGATAAAACCAAACAAGGTTCTGCCAGGGTCGTGGAAAAAAGTACGGGAGCAGGCAGTGAAGGATGGGATAAAACCAAAGAAATGAGCAGTAAGGGGTGGGAAAAAACCAAAGAGGCCAGCGCTACAGTTTGGGAGAAAGCAAAGCAGAAATCCGGTAAGTTATGGAACAAAACGAAGAGGATAAGCAGCAATGCCTTGGAGAATACGAAGGAAGCTGCGGGAAAAGCTTGGGAGGCTGGAAAGGAAAAAACTGCTGAGCTGATGGACACCAGTACGGAAAAAGGGGAAAAGGTCGCCGAACCCGTTACAGAGTAGTGACGCATGGGAGCAAGTTCCAGATCTGGCTCCTGCGATTGATGGATGACTCTTTAACATGAGGGGTACGTTCCTGCATCAGATACTCAACTGGGTTTGACATTGTAGCTTTTCAATCCATATAATGGGTTTTGTAAGGAAATGTTTCGGGTGGGGGAAGTAACTCTCCTGAAACCGTATGTAATTTTGATGCCGATTATCGCCCTTTTTATCTCGAAAAAAACTGGTAGTTACCTTGACCCATCACGTAAGAATTTCAGACATCGTAGCAGAGGCAGGAACCTTACTCTCCCTGCCTGATATTTGTTTACAGCTTAAGCATTTGGTCGATTCAGATGAGAGTTCAGCCAATGATATAGCCGATCTGATAGGAAAAGACCCTGCTCTGACCGCCAGGCTCCTTAAAATTGTTAATAGCTCCCTGTACAGTTTTCCCCGGCAGATATCGTCGGTTTCCCAAGCTATTACCCTGATAGGGACGCAAAGTTTGTATAAGTTGTCGCTGGGTACCGCAGCAGCCTCAATCATACGAGCGGCTGGGGGCAGTTCTCTTGAGATGAAAACCCTGTGGAAACGTGCAGTGTATACAGGAATTCTCGCCCAGTGCATTGTCCATCATCACAGGTTACAGAGTGACACGGCTTTTATTTCTGGATTGCTCTGTGATATAGGTGTGCTGGCAATCATAAGGTCTCATCCCGAGATTGCCATGAGTGCCGTTGGGTACAAGATGAAAAACCAGTACCCCTGGCAACGTGAAAAAGAGGTTCTCGGTTATTCCTTGGCAAAAGTCAGTGGAGCATTGCTTGACGAATGGAATCTTCCAGCAGAAATTATAGAGCCGATCCGCTTTCAGCATGAACCGATTCTTGCCATGGGGTACCAGCAGGATTGTTGTGTCCTGCACATGGCAACCAGGCTCGCCTCTGATGTTCTTCAAGATGAACTGCAGGATGGGTTGGATTATCGTGCTACAATTGAGTATGACGCATGCCAGGTTTTGGCACTGGAACCAGAAGATATAGACGTTATCATTGAATGGACACGGGATATCGCCCCTGAAATGTTACAGATATTAACCTTCTAGTTGAACACGGCTGTGATTTTCCGCCTGCCCCTTGCTGATGATATGGTGTTATTCTCTACAGGAGGTCAAATCGATCCAGGGGTTCAGGAAGAATAACCTCGGTTTCGGTGAGCAGGGTGGAAAAAACCTCCATGGATTTTTCTTCCCCGTGGACCAGAAAGGTTTTTTCCGGTTTGCCTGTTCTGCTGTGCCAGCGTAAAAGCTCCTGCTGGTCGGCATGGGCTGAGAATCCACCGATTGTGTAAATATCAGCGTTCACATCAATTTCTTCTCTGAAAATCCGCACCGGATTCTCTCCGTCAATAATACGACGTGCTGTGGTGCCCACTCCTGCATATCCCACAAAGACCACTGCAGCTTCTTTACGCCACAGGTTATGGCGCAGATGATGGCGAATTCTTCCGGCAGTACACATGCCGGAACCGGCAATAATCACCGTGCCCCGTGCCTGTTTTAAGGCTATGGAATCTGCTGTATCACGGGAAAAGTGCAGGTTGGGCAGCTCAAACGGATCCTTGCCAGAGTTGAGCACTGCCCAGGTTTCCTCATCAAAGCACTCTGGATGGCGCCGGAAAATCTGGGTGGCAGAGATGGCCATGGGGGAGTCGAGATACACGGGCAGGTTTTCAGGCAACTTCTTGTGTTCTATCCCTTCTCGCAGATAATAGAGAATTTCCTGGCTCCGTTCCAAAGCAAAGCTTGGGATAAGGACGTTCCCGCCCCGAGCAATGGTCTTGTTGATGGCTGCATACAGTTCTTCTATTGATGGCTCCAGCTGCTTATGGAGCCGGTCTCCGTACGTGGTCTCCATTACCACGATATCTGTATCTGGGGGGATTGCCGGATCTGGAAGAATGGCCCGTCCGTCATAGCCAATATCACCGGAAAATACTATCCGTTTTGTGTGTCCGCTGTGTTCCGCTTCCACCAAAATTGAAGCAGAGCCCAGAATATGGCCGGAATCGTAAAACGTTACCTGCACCTCAGGGCACAGTCTGACCGGCGTTTCAAAGGAGGGGATATCCATGAAGTAATCCAGGCTGGCCAGAGCGTCCACCATATCATAGAGAGGAACAATGGGCTCCTTGATTTTTTTTCGTTTGTTGTTCTTGTAATTTTTGTACCGGGCCTCTTCCTCCTGGATGCGGGCAGAATCAAGCATTACCAGTTTGGCCAGCTCCCGTGAGGCAGCTGTGGTCACAATTTTTCCCTTAAACCCTTTTTTCACCAGGAGCGGGATTCGGCCACAGTGATCCAGATGGCTATGGGTCAGGAGCAGGAAATCAATAGCGGCTGGATCAAAGCCAAAATCCTTACGATTCTCTTCCTCCAGCTCTCTGCCACCCTGGTAGAGGCCGCAATCAATAAGGAACTGCTTTTCACCGCACTGAAAAAAATGGCAGGAGCCTGTAACGTTTTTTGTTGCACCGTTAAATTGAAGATACATGGTTTACCCTGAAACTTGAGGTTACCTGTTTGTGGAAGAATGAAGAGCTTATTTTTTTCGTAAGGTAATCGTTACCCTGCGGTTAAGCTGACGACCTTCCCTGGTTGCATTGGATGCCACCGGATTGGCATAGCCGTACCAGTACAGCAGGATTCTATTTTTACTTAAGTTAAACCTTTGCTGGAGATAACGCTGTACGCTTTGAGCCCTGCGCTTGGAAAGGCCAATATTATAGATTTCTGTGCCAATGCTGTCGGTAAAGCCTGAGAGCACCACATAAGCAGCTGGATGATCAGTAAGAAATTGCCCAAGTGTATTCAGCTCTTTATGATATTTCGGCTTGACGTTGGATTTATCAAAATCGAACAGGATATTTTTGAAGGTGTTGTCAGCATCCATGTACAGTTTGCCAAACAGGTGCTCAGGATTGTCATACACCGTATCAAAATCGATTACCTGGGAACAGCTGTTAATGGAGCCTATCTGGTTCAACAGCTGTTGTCCTTCGGGCTCTGTGGCACTACTTATAATGGTGAAGCAAATATTAAACATTTTATCAAGCTTTTTCGCCTGTTCCAGCGGCATGGGCTCAAGGGGTTCAAAGGTTGAATCTTGCCCGTCAGAAAAAATGAATACCTCGGTAAGTCCAGGCAGCCCAAGCAGATGCTCAAGCTTCATTAAACCGGTCTGGAGCATAGGGGGGCTTTGGGGACGAACAGGGAGTTCTTGGATGGCAGCGTCGAACGCCTGATTGTCATAACGGTGGGTGGGGTAATAGGGCTTGAATGCCATGGGGGATCCGTGGAGCCATAAACCGCCTTTCCAGTGTGGGTAGAGACCAGCCTGCCAGCCCAGTTCGGGTAAGGTAGCGTTACTCTTCTCCAGTATTTCTTTTTGCGCTTCAATACGGGTTAGTCCTGTATTTTTATAGGGCACGTCCATGGCAGTGGATGGGTCATACATGACAAAAAAGTTATCAGCCATGCGCTGGTACCTGCTATCCTGCTGCTCAACGGAGGATTGGATATTGGCCGGCAGGGTTGCAGCGCTGGAAAAAGGGACCACAAACGAGAGCACAAAAAGTGTACACAAGGAGAAAAAGAGGGCGCGTGTGCGAGTCATAATCTGGACTCCTGTTAAAATGAGCTGTGAGAGAACCATAAGCTAAGGTAATGTGAGTTATTCACGTTTTTGGTTGGGATTTCCCTTGAAAAAGGGGTGATAGTTGCAACCAAATCGACAAACTTATCATTACTATACCACGGAGCCTGGTGGATAAATAAATTTTTGTCCTTTTTTTTCGATTATATAGGGGTACTCTTTCACGTTATTTTGTTCGACCCAGGTCCTGGGGTGGAAAATCCAGCCATTTAAATAAGTATCCTTCAAGCTCAACACAGATGTTGAAGTTTTTCGTGATGAACTCCTCTCTTCGTGGGTCACCCTGCCCATAACGCTCTAAAATGTATTGCAAGCGTTGGTCAAGATGAACGATCTCATGGTGGCGAACCCGTTTGTCGGCATAATAGACAATTTCCTTGGCTGTAAAGTGACCGTGAACGTACCGTTTGGGGTCAAACTGTTGCAGAATAACATGTTCTGCCACGATTTCTGCTATCTCGGGGTAGCCATGTTTACGGCATATCTCTGCACCCAGCCTGGCATGATCGCCACCCTGCTCAATACACTGGGTTTTAGCAATGTCGTGGAGGAGAGCCCCGGCCACAACCAGTTTTCGGGAAGCAACTGGAAGGGCATTTCTGTTCCGAGCCAGTGCTGAGACGATCTGGTCGGCAAGCCTGGCAACCACCAGGGAATGGTGGCGGATGTTTTCCCACATCCCATACCGCTGCATCAATGCTGCACATTGGGCAATGGATGGGATATTCATTGTGGTGACCAGGTGTTACTGGCCGCTGAATTTATGAACCGCCTCAACAGCTATCCGTGCCTTGTCCGGAGAGGTTTGCGGGAGGATACCATGACCTAGATTAAAGATGTGGCCTCGCGCGCCTTCCGCATCCTTGAGCAGGTTCTTAATGCGCTGCTCAAGCTCTTCTTTGGGCAGAAAGAGCGCCATGGGATCAAGGTTTCCCTGGACGGCATGATCACCCACTTTGGCGATGGCGTCCCTGATATTGATTCGCCAATCCAGGCCAAGCACATCAGCACCAGCAGTAGCTGTATGATTGATCAGGGTGGAGCCGTTGTTTGCAAAGTAAATGATGGGCACGTCGGTTACCTGACGCAGTTCACTGATGATGGATTGCACATAGGGCAGGGCAAAGCGAGCATAGTCTCCAGGGGCCAGCACCCCGGCCCAGGAATCAAAAATCTGCAACGCCTGAGCTCCGGCTCTGGCCTGGGCCTGAAGATACAGGCTGGTGCATGTGGTGATTTTGCTCAGCAGAGCATCATACAGCTCAGGAGCTGCAAACATCATTCGTTTGGTCTCGTAAAACACCTTGGAAGAACCGCCTTCAATCAGGTACGTCGCCAAAGTAAAAGGCGCGCCGGAAAATCCTATGAGCGGTACGTTTAACTCTTTAAGCAGTAACCTGATGGTTGCCATGACAAAGGGCATAGCTTCATCAGGATCGGGAATAATCAAATTATCAACTGCTTTCTGGGTACGTACCGGGTCTGGGAAGACCGGTCCCCGTCCCTCATGAAACTCCAGCTTCAGGTTCATGGCCTCCATGGGGATGAGGATATCGGAGAAAAGAATTGCAGCATCAAAACCAAATAGGTCAATGGGCTGCAGGGTAACTTCTGTGCACAGATCAGGGTTTTTGCACAGCTCAAGAAAAGTCACCTTGCCCCGAACAGCCTGATACTCAGGAAGGTATCTACCAGCCTGCCGCATGAACCAGACAGGGGTGTAAGGGATTTTTTCGCCTCGGCACGCTTTTAAGAAGGTATCATTCATAGTTGTATATACTCAGTTAGAAGTTGTATATACTCAGTTAGAGTTTATTGCTTTATTCTTCTTGGCTGATAATGACAGAAAGGCTCTTGCGCCATGTAGTCGCCGGTGATAGCGTAAGCTCTGGCCCTGCATCCACCACAGACATTGAGATATTCACATTTTCCACAGTTGCTTTTATAGCTCTTGAAGTCTCGCATGTCCTTCAGCAGTTTTGAAGTCTCCCACACCTCTTTAAAAGACTGTTCTTTCAGGTTTCCGCCGGAAAGTGGGAAATAACTGCACGGCAGGACGTTTTCATCCACGTCTATCAGGCAGATAAGCTGACCGGCCAGGCAGCCTTTGGCTCCACCAGTGGAAAATTTAAGGCTTCGTCGTTTGAATGTAGAGCCCTCTTTTTTAGAACGCTGCAGCACTATGCGGTAATATTGGGGAGCACAGGTCGGACGAACCAGCAGGTCAGACTCGTCACTTTCCATATCATAATGCCAGTTGAGAATATCCTCGTACTCTTCTTCCGGGATCAGTTCTTCCATGATATCTTCCCCACGGCCAGTGGGAACGATCATAAACAGATACCAGGCTGTTGCTCCCAGCGATTTTACCAGTTCATAAATCTTAGGTGCTTCCTCTTTATTTCTCTTGGTAAAGCTGGAATTGACAAGGAAATCGATCCCGTGTTTGTTAAAAAGTTCAATGGCACGCATGGTTCCATCAAAGGCCCCTTGCTGGTTACGGAAATCGTCGTGTACTGCTGCAGTGGAGCCATCCAGGCTCAGTGACACCATTTTAATCCCGGATGCCTTGATGTTATTGCAGGTTTCTTCGGTAACCAGAGTCCCGTTGGTGGCCAGACACATCCGCAGGCCCAGTTCAGTACCATGGGTGGCAATATCAAACACGTCTTCACGAATCAATGGTTCGCCACCGGAGAGCACAACAACAGGGTTAGCGTAGCTGTGGATGTCATTGAGAATCCGTTGAGCTTCAGCAAACGAAAAATCCGGGTGATGATCCACTTCCAGCTCAGAAGATGAGCGGCAGTGGACGCATTTTAAGTTACAGCGGCGGGTAATTTCCCAAGCGATCCATTTGGGGACAAAATCCATTCTATGCTCCGGTAAAGGGGATAAAAGAAACCGAAATATATTCTCTGCAACATGGAGGGTCAATGTTTTTCCTGTCAAGTCTTGTTTCTCCTTGTCGTCTATGCGATAATATAAGGAGAAAAAAAGAGAGAAATGATTATTTCTTAAGAGATAGACCTGAGTTGGTGAGAGGGTAACTTAAAATCAGGAGGTGACACATGCAGGAAATTAAACGTGTTTTAACGCCCATTGATTTTTCCGACAATGCAGGCAAGATTGCAAGCTCAGCAGCTTATGTGGCCGGCACCTTTGGTGCAGAACTGAACCTTGTGTTTGTGGCACAAAACTTTGAAGATTACAGTGGTTTTTTTGTACCACCGGTGAATCTGCCTAACCTGGAGGATGAGCTGTATGAGTCGGCCCAGCAGCGGATGACCAGCTTTATTGAGGAACAGCAAGCAGGTTTTGAAACTTTTGGGGTGAAAAATGTGACAGGTAAAGTGCTCTCTGGCGATGTTGCTGAGGAGATCATTGCCTATGCAGCTCAAACCCAAACCACGCTTATCGTTATGGGAACACATGGGTATAAAGGGCTGGAGCGAATCATGTTTGGCAGCGTAGCAGATAAGGTGGTTAAGTCAGCCTGCTGCCCGGTTATGACCATCAATCCGTACCGCGAAGAGTGCGAGGGGAGGGCAGGTTGATCTAAAATAGATAAGATGGAGTGTTGAAGCAACGTAGCTCTTTTGAGTTGCGTTGCTTTTTTGTTGGTAGGAGCTTTGATTTCTGAGTAGTTTTCTCAAAACATCGTATTTGAAACATTAAACTGATAAATGAGGTAGCGCTTGAGACTACTTATTTACGGGGCAACCGATACAGCGTATATGATTGCCTCCCACCTGTTTACCGATCATGATATTACCCTTTTGGACCCCAGTCCGGAGCTGCCGGATAAGTTTCAGAATCTGGATATCAGGCACATTGTTGGCAATGGTGCGGATGTCGCGACGCTTGAGCAGGTAACCTCGGTCAATGCAGAGCTGTTTGTTGCCTGTTCTGCGTTGGATGAGTCAAATATCATTGCGTGCTGGTCAGTCAAAAAGATTGTGGATATTGATACGGTCTGTTTTGTAAGCCGGGAGGAAATGTATACTACTCTGATGTCACCAGATCAATATAGCTACCAAACCAATCAGGACATCGATACGGTGATATGGCCGGAGCACCTCCTTACCCAGGATATTTTTCGTATCGTGGTGGTGCCCGATGCCATTGATGTGGAGCATTTTGATGGTGGTCAGGTGAAGCTGTTTGAATATCGCATCAAAGAGGACAGCGCTCTTTGTGGTGTCCGCATCATGGAATATACATTTCCTGCCAATTGTCTGATTGTGGGGATTACCAGAGACGAGGAACTCTTTATTCCCAACGGTGATACCAGGATCGAGGTGGAAGACCGGGTTATTTTCATGGGCGCTGCAAAAGCACTGGACCTGCTGGCTGCTGATCTTTTTGAGGTGAGTCAGAAAATCACAACCGCTGCAATTATTGGGGGCGGAAAAGTTGGCTACTACCTGGCCTCGCAGATGGAGCAAGCCGGTATCAAAGTTAAAATTATTGAAAAGGACGAGCAGCGATGCCTTTTCCTTGCTGATAAGCTCAAGAGCACCCTGGTATTAAACGGTGATGGGACTGATCTGGAAATGCTGGAAGAAGAGGATGTGGGTGCTGCAGACGTGGTTGTCTGCGTAACCAATAATGATGAAAAGAACCTGTTGTGTTCTTTGCTGGTCAAGCAGCTTGGCGCAAAACGGGTGGTTACCCGAAGCTCAAGTGTTCACAAGGCCACCTTGTTTGAACGGGTTGGAATCGATGTGGTGGTCTCTCCCAAGGAATCTGCTCTTAAAGAATTACTCAGTCATCTTTACGCTAAGGATCTTGATATCCTGGCTATGGTCGCTGGGGGGAAAGGTGAGGTACTCCGCATTCAGGCGGGAGAGCGCTTTTCAGATGGATTGGTTAAAGATGTTGCCCTGCCGCCGGATTCCATCATAGCCACAGTACAGCGTGGCAAAGGGCTTATTGTTCCCAATGGCAATACCCTGATTCGCTCTGGGGATATGCTCAAAATTTTCACCATCCCTGAACGGACAGAAGAAATCAAGGCTGTGTTTGCATAATGAAACCATCTCTTACCGCCACCGCACTGGGGCATATCCTGATTGGATTTGGGGTAATCATCCTCTCACCTGTTATCGTTGCATTGCTTGATAAGGATTTTGGTTCCATCCTCCCTTTTTGCGTTGCTTCTGTCTGTAGTATTGTGGCCGGATATGGATTGCGCAGGCGTGGCGGGTGGCAGTCCAGCGTGGAAAAGGCCAAACGCACACAAGTACTTTTGCTGGTAAGCTTAACCTGGGTGACAACTGCTGCCATTGGTGCTCTTCCCTATCTGTTTTACGGTTTACATCCCATTGACGCGTATTTTGAATCTGTTTCCGGCATCACCACCACCGGAGCAACCATCCTGCTGGATTTCTCCCTCTATCCCAAAGCGTTTTATTTCTGGCGCAGCCTCACTCAGTGGCTTGGTGGCATGGGAATTATTGTTTTGTTTGTTGCTATTCTGCCGCAGTTTGCTGTGGTGGGACGACAGATGTTTTTTGCAGAGGCACCAGGGCCTACTGAGGAGAAAATTACCCCCAGGATCGCAAACACAGCCAAAGCGCTTTGGTTTATTTATGTGCTGCTCACCACGGTGGAGATCATCCTCCTGTATAGCGTAGGGTTACCCGTCTTCGATGCAGTCTGTAATGGGCTCACCACCATGGCTGCAGGAGGCTTCTCTCCCCACCCGCAATCAATAATGGGATACCAGAACAGTGCGGTAACCTGGATTATTACTGCCTTTATGTTTCTGGCCGGGAGTAACTTTGCCCTTCAGTATCGATTTCTCATCCAGCTTAAGCCGAAATCCCTGGTTCGCAGTGAGGAGTTTCGTTTGTATTGTGGAATTATTCTTGGGGTGGCCGCGATACTTACCGGGGTGTTGTGGCTGGGCCAGAAGATACCTTTGGCCGAAAGTATCCGGGACAGTTTGTTTCAGGTGGTATCTATCATTACCACCGCTGGCTTTTCCTCAGCAGACTTTGCCTTATGGACTGTCCCGGCGCAAGCATTGCTGCTTATTGTGATGTTTGTCGGTGGCTGTGCCGGTTCTGCCGGAGGCGGTATTAAGGTGGTGCGGGTACTGTTTATGGGCAAGTACTTATTCAGGGAAGTGGTCCAGGCGCTTCATCCCAAAGCTGTGGTACCAATAAAAATAGATCGCCAGACCGTACCTGATTCCATTGCTTACCAGATGCTCGGATTTCTCCTCTTCTACCTGTTGCTATTTTTTGTTTCCGGAGTGCTGGTGACCATGATTGAAGGGAGCTTTTCCACCGGTTTTGTTGGTGCAGCAGCAACCATCGGCAATATTGGTCCCGGCTTTGGAGAGATTGGCCCCATGGGAACTTTCGGAAACCTGACGATCCCAAGCAAGCTCATTTGCATCCTCAATATGGTGGTGGGCAGGCTTGAGCTTATCCCCTTTATGGTGATGTTCCATCCTGATTTCTGGCGCAGGTAAAAAGAGAGGATTGAATGTGGTTATGAAGGGCTTAGGTTGCAGTATTCTTCAACGGCGTTAACACGCCAAGGATGGTCTGGTTGGTTTTACTCGTGGCAGCTGGTGTTTTCTGATGTCCTGGAGAAGAACACCCAAAAAGCTGGGCCCCATTTTTTTGCTCAATTGGATAGAGGTCTAAGCGCATACTATGGATACTTTTAGAACAGTGTGCATCTAAAAGAGCCTGGCTGGCAGCTGTTTGTTCCTGACAGTGTTGTAAAGCACTGTTTGGGTCAAGCAAGGTTAAACAGAGCCGTTCAATATCTATCTCAGCAGTGAGATCGTGAAGTCTGGTCGTGTCAATTTCATTACTCCCTCTGTCTAAGCCTGGAAGGGCAAGGGAAACATGTTTCATTGGGTCAAACGCAAGACCTTCTACCTGAGCATCACGGATGCGCGTTACAGTTTCAGTCTGATCTGTAATAAAAACAGAGAGTTCGCTAGTCAGGTGCTGGTCACCAAGACAATAGAATTGTGACCACGCCTTAATCCTGTGGGGCATGAGGTTATCACTTTCCCCCTGGGATTGAAAAATATCCTGGGTTAGTGAGAAAGAGGAATCTGCTTCCTTACGTAACTCGTTGAACAGTGCATCTTCCCTCGCTTCTATTTCAGAGAGCTGCGCAGCAATCTCCTGTTGTTCCTGGTCAAAAAGCTCACCCAGCTTGAGGAGCAGGCGTGCCTGCCATAGAATCTCACGGTTTTTGTCTTCCTCTTTTGGGGAACGTACCTGTCCTTTAATGGTGGTGATTGACTCTTCCTGGTGAGTATGTAATCCTGCAAGACGTAAGGCAGAAAGCTGGTTGAGGTAATCATCACGCCTGCTGGCCACGTCTTGAATAAGATGTAAAAAACGGTCTCTGTCTTCTCTTAGAGGGGCAGGAGCAATAAGCTTGAGTAGCTCATTTTTGTATACCTCTTCAAGTCTGCCGGTTATTTTCTGGTCAAGTGTCGGGTCATGTTCAATCGGGTGAAGGTAGACAACTGAGGGGAAAACATGTACAAGGGGGAAAACAAGTGCCAGGTTCGGCACGGTGTACGGAAAAATACAAGCTGTTGAAAATGACATGACTTCCTTACGTGAAAAAATAACGTTTATACTTACGGCAATTGCCTTTCTGCTTTTTCATTTACGAATAAGTACAGATATGCAGGCAACAGCAAGCGGCACACTCTATCAGATACTCCTGACCGCGCCATATGCCATAGGTTTTACTTACATCATCACTGTGGTGTTTAAGAAAATGACAGGTGCAGGCAAACTTCCCTGGGACAGGTACTTACGCATCTACTTCACCATTGCAATCCTGTTTGCCTTCTTTTTTGCACTTTATGAGTATGCCGGAGGCGATGAAGAGTCTGCAGATTTAAAGAACCTGCCTATTTTATCAGGCTGCCTGGAGGATGATACCCGGAAGGTGCCGTTGTATTTGGCATAAGCATACATTTCTTGCCGATTATTGTCCCAGGATTGGTGACTGAGTTACACCCAGTCTGCGCATTGTCCCCCAGAATGGCACCTATCTTTCTCAGACCACTGGCAATGTTTTTTCCATCAACCCGTATATTGACATTGCCAGGAACAAAGCGCAGGTTGGCAAACTTGGTTCCAGCTCCCAAGTTCACATTGTTACCAAGGATGGAGTCACCCAGGTAGGCAAAATGTCCTGCTTTGGCATCATTTAAAAAGATAGAGTGTTTGACCTCGGTAGTGTGGCCCACGACACATCGCCTGCCAATAATGCAGTACCCTCTGATATATGCACCTTGACGAATTTCACTGTAATCTCCAATAATGGCGGGCTCCTTGATGTAACTGCCCGCCTCAATCAGCACTCCCTTGCCAATGGATATCTGTTTCCCCACAATGGTGGCACCGGCCATGATTACCGATGCACCTTCTAAAGGCTGACCATTTTCCGTTACAATCAGTTTTCCTTTGGTGGCATCACCATAGGAAATGATGCACTCGCGAGCGTTACGAATCCTGCCGTGGTGTAAAATATACGGGGAATCCAGAGGGACTCCGTCTGCGATACAGCGGTGGTTGAATGCTGAACCTGCTCTTTCGGCTGTGTACTCCTTGAGCTGCTTGAGGGCATCCCACGCGTAAATACAGTTGCTGAAAATGTCATTTTCCGGGAAGTCTTCCAAATCAAATAAATCTGCAGGGCTCAGCATGATAACAACCTTTTGGGCAAGAAGAATAATAGATCACTCAAACTTACGTCTCTATATTGGGAGCTTACCTTTTTAGCAAGGTAATTTTTGCTTTAAGCTGCCCCTGGTTGCACTTTTTCTTTTCCCTGTATAGCGTGTTTTTAAGCTTACTCTGGTGTGGGTTGACTTAGGGTAAGGTTGTGTTTACCTTGCTGGAGAAATTGTATTTATGTGTATTTGCCACAGGCGTTAGAACAGGAGGAAAAGAGTGGAGTTTGACGATACGTTGTCCCACAGTATGGATGATTTCGGTGAAAGCCCCAAAGACCTTGAAATACCCGAATCATTGCCGATGATGGCCGTGCGTGATGTGGTGGTTTTTAATTATATGATCATCCCACTGTTTGTTGGACGGCCAGGGTCTGTTGAGGCTGTCAATGAAGCGGTGAACGGCAATAAGCTGTTGATGCTGGTCACCCAGAAGGATGCGACCAAAGACGAGCCAACAGAAAAAGATTTGTATACTGTTGGTATGGTTTCCATGATTATGCGAACCCTTAAGCTGCCTGATGGACGGCTCAAGGTGCTGGTGCAGGCGCTTTCCAAGGCTCAGATCAGGGAATTTGAGCAAAAAGACCCATACTTCAAAGTGAAGGTCGATTTGCTTGAAGAACCGGAAACCGAGAATGTCTCCGTGGAGACCGAGGCACTGATGCGCACCGTGCGCGAGCAAACCGAAAAGATCATGTCGCTGCGAGGGATTCTTTCTTCTGATCTGATGATGATCATCAATAATATAGAGGAACCTGGGCGATTAGCCGATTTAGTGGGCTCAAATCTGCGGTTAAAGATCGGTGAATCCCAACAGATTCTTGAAACCATTGGGCCGGTGGAACGGCTGCAACTTGTGGCAGAATTGCTGCTTAAGGAGCTTGAGGTCTCCACAGTACAGGCCAAGATCCAGTCCGATGCCAAGGAGGAAATGTCCAAAAGCCAGCGTGAGTACTTCCTGCGTGAGCAAATCCAGGCCCTTAAGCGGGAACTGGGTGATGAAGACAGTTATTCCCAGGAAATTGAGGAACTGCACAAGAGCCTCCAAAAGAAAAAAATGCCCAAGTACGCCAGGAAAGAGGCGGAGAAACAGCTTAAACGGCTGGAGATGATGCACCCGGATGCATCAGAAGCTACCATCGTGCGTACCTATCTGGACTGGTTTATTGATCTGCCCTGGAAGAAAGGTTCCAAAGACCGACTGGATCTGAAAATTGCTGCAGAGCAGCTTGATGAAGGGCATTACGGGCTTGATAAAATCAAGGAGCGGATCCTTGAATATCTGGCTGTGCGTAAGCTCAACAAGGATACCAAGGGGCCGATTATTTGTTTTGTTGGTCCTCCAGGGGTTGGAAAAACCTCCCTTGGACAAGCCATTGCCAAAGCCATGAATAGAAAGTTTTACCGTTTATCTTTGGGTGGTATGCGTGATGAGGCGGAGATTCGGGGGCATCGTCGAACCTATATAGGCGCACTGCCAGGACGTATCTTACAAGGGCTTAAAACCGTGGGCACCAACAATCCGGTGTTCATGATGGATGAGATTGATAAGATCGGTGATGATTATCGGGGTGATCCATCTTCTGCCTTGCTGGAGGTCCTTGATCCTGAGCAGAATTTCACTTTTTCAGATCATTACATGAACCTGCCATTTGATTTGTCCAAGGTAATGTTCATTACCACGGCAAACCGCAGTGATACCATTCCACGTCCATTGCTGGACCGGATGGAGGTTATTCAGCTTTCAGGTTACACCCTGGAAGAGAAAAAGGTTATTGCTCAGCGTTACTTGCTTCCACGTCAGATTGAAGAAAACGGTATCAAGCCTCGTCAGATAAAACTTAATGACGCCATGCTTGAAAAGGTGATCAGAAATTATACCCATGAGGCTGGGGTGCGTAACCTTGAACGTGAGCTGGGAAAAATTTGCCGTAAAATAGCACGTAAAGTTGCTGAAGGGGGGAAGGGGCCGTATTCCATCTCCATCAACACCATAGAAAAATACCTCGGGCCGCCAAAATATCTGCCTGAAACTGATTTGGATACCAGCGCGCAGCCAGGCTTGGTGGTTGGGCTGGCATGGACAGAGGTCGGCGGTGAGCTACTTCACATTGAAACGGCAGTACTTCAAGGTAAGGGCAAGCTCATCCTCACAGGCCACCTGGGTGACGTGATGAAGGAATCTGCCCAGGCCGCACTGAGCTACTGTCGGAGCAGGAAGGATGATCTTGGCGTTGATGCAGCGTATTTTGATAGTATCGACATTCACATCCATGTCCCTGCCGGGGCCATCCCCAAAGACGGACCATCTGCAGGCATCACCATGACCACAGCCCTGTTCTCCGCCATTAGCGGGAAGCCGGTGAAAAAACGGTTTGCCATGACCGGCGAAGTAACGCTCCGTGGCAGGGTGCTTCCCATTGGCGGGCTGAAGGATAAATCCCTTGCTGCCCTGCGTGCAGGAATCAACAACGTGATTATTCCAGATGAGAATGCCAAGGATCTGGTGGAAATTCCTGAAGAACTGCGCAAGCGGATCACCTTTTATCCTGTGAAGCACATGGATGAGGTGGTACATCTTGCTCTTGGTAAGGTGGTAACGGCTGGGAAGAAAAAGAAAAAGTAGTTTTTGATCCGGTTTTGCTTGTTGATTAGACGCCTGGTGTGTACAAACGCACCAGGCTTTTTTCTTTTCCCTGAATCCGTGACAATTTAGAGCCTGATTGTTCATAACGTAGTGTTTTGGCCAAGTAAAAAGGAAACAAAGTCAAATATCAGGCTCACTCAACCGCCCTGCGGGGCGTCCAAAAACAGCACAGCTACTGTGTTGGTAACGTATTGATAGACGAGTTGTATAATCAATTACGTTACCATTTTGTATCTGCACTGTTTTTGAACGCTCAGGGATTCAGGTTTACTCTACCAGGTTGTGCCATTGTGACTGCGTTGAAAACAATCGTGTTGGGATTGATGCTCTTGCTTCTTCTTGGTTGTGGGGGAGCTGGGCTGTGGATTTGGGAATATGTAACGACCCCTGCTTCAGGAGAGGGAAGTGCGTTGGTAACCATTCCAAAGGGAAGCGGCGTGAGAGCGGTTGGCCGGTTACTTGCTGAAAAAAAACTCCTGAGAAATGATATTCGTTTTTTACTGGTAGCCCGCTATACAAAAACAGCCACCAGGCTCAAGGCTGGAGAATATGAAATACCTTACAAGCTCACTCCGAGTGAAGTGCTTAAGGTGCTGGAGCAGGGTAAGGTCTACTATCACTCCATAACCATCCCTGAAGGGTTTGATCTTGTCCAGATTGCTGCTGCATTTGCACAGCAAGGATGGGTCGATCAAGAAACGTTTTTTCAACTGGCAACTGACCCTCTCTTTACTCATTCCCTGGGAATTTCAGCGGATTCCCTTGAAGGGTATCTCTTTCCTGATACGTATTTTCTTGCTCGTGGGAGTGTCACCACCAAATCGGTAATGCAACTCATGGTGCAGCGTTTTCAAGCTGTGGTCAAAAAACTGCCTGTTGACCAGCAAAAGGATCTCAGTCTCCACCAGATAGTTACCCTGGCTTCCATTATTGAAAAGGAAACCGGTGCTGCTTATGAACGTCCCTTTATAGCAGGGGTCTTTCTCAATCGGTTGCAGAAGAAGATGCGGTTGCAGTCTGATCCCACTGTTATCTACGGGATAGAAGGGTTTAACGGTAACATTACCAAAAACGATTTACGTCGTCCTACCCCCTATAATACCTATGTTATTTCTGGGCTACCGCCTGGACCAATATGCAGCCCGGGCAAGGAAGCCCTTGAGGCAGTGCTTTTTCCTGCTGAAACCAGGGCCTTATATTTTGTTTCCCGTAACGATGGCACCCACACCTTTTCAAATTCGCTAAAAGAACATAACCGGGCCGTACGAAAGTACCAGAAACGCGTAAAGCGTGAAAATAAAAAATAATTCCTTTGTTTTTAAAAGTAATAATGGTAAGGTCGCTTCATTCAGTAGACCATGTATTGTTATTGAATAGTGTAGTACTGATTATCATTTCTGATAGTGCTGTTGGCTACAGTGTAAGGAGCATTGCATGGGATAAACATTCAGCCTAATAAAGGAGATAAAAAGGGCAATGTTGAAAGGAACTGTGAAGTGGTTTAATGAGTCAAAGGGGTTTGGTTTTATCGAGCAGGAGGAAGGTCGGGATGTTTTCGTACACTATTCTGCAATCAATGGATCCGGTTTTAAAACATTAAATGAAGGGGACAAGGTAGAATTTGAAATAGTTGATGGACCAAAAGGTCCTGCAGCAGCTAACGTAGTAAAGCAGTAACTTTTCATATTCTTCTCACCCGACAGCAAGGTTTCTTGATGTTGGGTGAATGGTTTTGGGCAGCTGTTGCAACGTGATAGCTGCCACACCAGAAAGTTTTTACCTCTCGTTTTCTTCGTTTTACCTCCCATCCCACACAAATTGGTACCTAAGTACAAGACGATCAATTTTTGTTTTGTCATTTCGTAACTATTGAGTGTAAATGGAAAACATACCACCTGCCATACGATGTACCTGTTCAGCTGTGCCTCCATATGAGCATAAGCGGAGCGGTTTGCTCTACATCGGTATGCAAAGCAATGCGATCATGTTCAGATGGTGTGTTGTTGAAAAGTTACCTCATTTCTAGAGTATATTTTATTGGGCTTGTTGTGCTGTGAAAATTGGACTTGTTCAGATAAATTCGGTAATAGGCGCTTTTGACCGCAATCTTGAAAGTATTGGAGAATGGGTTGAAAAAGCGAAAAAGGCTGATTGTGACCTTGTTGTGTTTCCAGAGTTGACCCTGTGCGGTTATCATCCCCAGGATCTGCTTGAACGTCCGGCCTTTTTAGCGGCCCATGACGCAGCTCTTGAAAAGCTCTTGAGCAAGATAACCGGTATTGTATGTGTTATCGGTGTGCTGGAGCAGCGTAATGGAAGCGGAAAACCACTGTATAACTCAGCCTTTGTTATCGAAGAGGGCAGGGTAATACATCGGGCGCGAAAGCAACTGCTGCCCACCTTCGATGTTTTTGACGAAACCAGATATTTTGAAGCGGGCACCGAGTCCACCATCTTTCCTCTGAACGGATACCATTTTGGGTTATCTATCGGTGAAGATCTCTGGTGGGATCGCCGGGCATATCAGGTTAACCCGCTGAAGAATTTTGTTATTGGTGCAATAGTACCAGACTGTCTGATTAATATCTCAGCCTCCCCGTATTATCATGGCAAGCTCCAGGAACGGCAAGACGTATTTGGCCAGGTTTGCAGGAAAAATAACTATCCTCTTCTTTATGTGAATCAGGTCGGCGGACAGGATGGGCTCATTTTTGATGGCCACTCCCTGGTGGTAAACACCGAGGGCAGGGTGGTTGCTGCAGGAAAGGGCTTTGTTGAGGGTATGGTGGTGGTTGATATTGATGATCTGCCGCAGCACGCTGCACAAGTCCCTGTGGATAATGTGGCTACCATTGAGCAGGCATTGGTATTAGGCGTTCGGGATTATCTGCGTAAGGCCGGTTTTTCCAAAGCTGTGATCGGGTTATCCGGTGGCATTGATTCAGCTGTTACGGCGGCTATTGCGGTACGTGCTCTTGGGCCGGAAAATGTGCTCTGTGTAGCCATGCCATCTCCCTACACCTCTCAGGCATCCATCGATACAGCACGGGACCTGGCTGCTAACCTGGGGTGTGGCTTTGAGATCCTTGAGATACAGGAAATCATGGAGAGCTATCATAAAGTGCTGGCGCCTTTATTGAGCAAAACAGCAGAAGACGTAACTGAGCAGAACATTCAAGCCCGGATTCGCGGTAACCTGCTGATGGCGATTTCCAATAAATTTGGCGGACTGTTGCTCTCGACCGGGAATAAGTCTGAGATGGCCGTTGGTTACTGCACCCTGTACGGTGATATGAGCGGCGGCCTGGCAGTGCTTGCTGATGTGCCCAAGGCCATTGTCTATGAGCTGGCGCAGTTTTATAACGATGAACAAGAGGTGATTCCAGAGTATATCATTACCAGGCCTCCTTCTGCAGAGCTCAAGCCGGATCAGCAGGATCAGGATGATCTGCCGCCATACGAAGAGCTGGATCCAATCCTTATCGCTTATCTGGAAAAAGCACAGAGTGTTGAAGACATTGCAGCCAGCGGGGCTGCCAGGGAAACTGTTCAAGATATTGTGCGCAGAATTACGCTTAACGAGTATAAAAGAAAGCAGGCACCACTTGGTATAAAGGTAACCCCCAAGGCTTTTGGGCCAGGACGTCGTTATCCGGCGGTGCATGGGTTCAAAGAGTAGCTGTGGAGTGATTCAGCACAGGACTACAGAGCCGTTTCCTGGACCGTGACTGGGTGAACGTATGAAGCGTCCTCGCCAAAGCCTGCTATCTATATTGCTTTTTTTCCCGTTTGTCCTTCTTCTGGTTGGTTACCTGGTTTTTCAGGAAAAAACACGTAAGCGGCCAGAGCAGATAGCTGTAACCACAGCAGGCTACGTGGAGATGTGTTTGTCCTGTCATACAGAGGAAAAGCTTGACCCTGCCCATGACAGGCTCATCGTTGGGTGCTCGCCCTGTCATCTGGGCGATGCTCTTGCCATTGAAAAAGACAAGGCGCACAGGGGGATAGTACGCAACCCCGGAGATTTGCGGGTGGTTGCAAAAACCTGCGGCGTTGAAGGATGCCACCCTTCTGATATTGGCAAGGTGAAAAATTCCCTTATGGCGACCAATCGTGGGATTCTGGCAACTCTCCTCTATTACTGGGGTGAGCGGGAAACCAATGATGCCGATATTTCTGTTGAGCAGCTGCTTGAAAGCGGTGAAACCTCATTGGCCCTGGATTATTACCGGAAGCTTTGTGCAACGTGCCATCTGTGGAAGCAGAAAAATGATCTTCCCGGAGCTCCTGCCTTTTTTAATGAGAAAGGCGGTGGATGTTCGGCTTGTCATTATCAGGAGGCACCGGGTGACGTAAGAGAAACAGTGACAGATTTTGACGGGGAAGCCGGGGGCGACGTCGGTCCTGATGGTAAAAAGAAAAAACCCCATCCCTTGATTGTGAAAAAGGTACCTGATGATAACTGTATTCGTTGCCATAATCGTTCCGGCCGGATCGGGCTCTCCTATATCGGCGTGTTTGAGGCGGAAGGATATGGCACTCCTTATGAAAAGGGGAAATTATCTTCCAGGAAGCTCCCTGGTGATCGATTTTATCTTGAGATAGGGGAAGATGTCCATCACGCAAAGGGGATGTCCTGTATTGACTGCCACACAAGGGAAGAGATCATGGGTGATGGTACCAGCTATGCTCATTATGAACAGCAGCTTGAGATCACCTGTACAAGTTGTCATGATGCAAACCCCGGAACAACAAGAAAGAAAAATCACTTAACCAATGTTGAGCGGGAGGGGAAAAACGCATATCTCATCGGGAAAAATGATAGGAAAAAGCGTCTCCTTAATCCACCTAAGCACGATGTGTGCACCTATCCCGGACATAAGCGGATTACCTGTGAGGCGTGTCATTCCACTTGGGTGCCTCAATGTTATGGGTGTCATGCCAAACGGGATGCCACCCAAACCCACCTGGATAAATTAACCCTGGAAGAAACCCCGGGTTGGTGGGAGGAAGGGCGCTCGTACATTCGTTATGAAAAACCCATGCTGGCCATTTGGGGCGATGAGGTGGTGATTGTCACGCCAGGATGCCAGGATATCGTTACCCTGATTGATGATGCAGGTGAGGTGGAAGGCCGTTTTAATCGCTTTACCATGGCGGCCATAAATCCGCACACCACCCAGGCAAAGGGACGATCGTGTAAAGATTGCCATGCTTCTCCCAAAACCATTGGGCTGGGTGAGGGGACAGTGACCAAAGAGGATGGAAAATGGCAGTTCTATCCAGTTAACAAGGGGGTTGATACCCTGGATGGAAGAACAGTCGGGTTGGACAATTTTGTTACCATTGATGGTAAAGCGTTGCAATATGGCTCGCGGGAAGATTTACGGCCCTTTAATAAAGAAGAAATAGAAAGTATTTTAAGGGTCGGGCTGTGCCTGGATTGTCATACACGTTATGATGACCCTGCGTTTGTAGGGTATGAGAGAAATCGTCCCTGCCCTGTGTTTAAAGAACCTTAATCTCTGTTACCGATATTTTTTGCCACAACTGTTGTAAATAAGGAGAAAGAAATCATGCCCCAGAAAAAAATCGGACTTGCTGATCGAGTCCTTCAAATTGCACCTTCACCAACATTGGCAGTGAATGCCAAGGCCAAAGCACTACGGGACGCTGGTGCTGACGTGCTGAATTTCAGTGTCGGTGAGCCAGATTTTTCAACCCCTGAGCATGTTTGTGCAGCAGGAAAACAAGCCATTGATGATGGCCATACCCGCTACACCCCTGTCCCTGGTATTGTGGAACTGCGCGAAGCTATCTGCGACCGGTTTAAACAGGACCATGGGTGGGATTATACCCCGGATCAGGTGCAGGTCAGCTGTGGTGGAAAACATGGGCTTTACAATATCTTCCAGGCAATGCTTAATCCCGGTGATGAGGTGATCATTCCCGCGCCCTACTGGGTTTCCTATCCTCCCATGGTGCAGCTCGCTGGCGGAGTACCGGTCATTGTTGCACTGGATGAAAAGAATACTTTTGACCTTGATGCTGCAACCCTGGCTGCCCATGCTACCGAAAAAACCCGTGCTATTGTCTTAAACAGCCCTTCCAATCCGACTGGTGCGATTTTTTCAGAGCAGGCCCTGAAAGCCGTAGCTGAACTGGCACTGCAACATAATTGGTTGGTCATTTCAGATGATATGTATGAGGCGCTGACCTATACGGATGGCTTCCCTCCACACATTCTTGATGTGGCACCATCGTTGAAAGAGCAGACCATAGTGTCTAACGGCGTTTCCAAAGCCTTTTCCATGACCGGTTGGCGGATTGGATATGTAGCTGGCCCTGATTACCTGATCAAGGCTATGAATAAAATCCAGAGCCAGGCCACTTCCAACCCGGCAGGACCTTCCCAGTATGCAGCGCTAGCTGCCCTCACAGGGTCAACAAGCTTTACAGAGGAAATGAAGAAAGCCTTTCACCCGCGTAAAACGTTCATGGTTGATGCGTTAAACGCCATTGAAGGGGTGAGCTGTATCAATCCTGGTGGAGCATTTTACGTGTTTCCTAATTTTTCAGCCTATTATGGCAGGAAGTTCGGAGACAAGACCATAACCGACTCAGTTTCCCTGGCTGATTATTTCCTGGATGAGGCCTTGGTGGCAAGCGTACCAGGAGCAGTATTTGGTTCTGATGAGTTTATTCGGTTTTCTTTTGCCACCTCAATGGATGCGCTTGAGCAGGGGATAGAACGTATCCAAAACGCACTGGCGCAGCTCAAATAACAAGCTGGAGACCTCAGAGTTGTTGCCAGCTTGAGGTACATGACCAAAGGTACATATCCTGCCAAGGGAGTACAAAAAAGCCTGCTCTTTTAAAGAGCAGGCTTTTTTTGTAACCAATCACGGGTGCAGCAGAATTATGCTACCTGTCTTCCGGTTTGGGTTCTGCAGCGCTGGAGAAAGGTCTTTGGACGTATTCCGGACACACTATACCTAATTCTTGAAGGCGTGAACAGGTAGGTGCGTAGCCCTTCCAAAGGAGCAGCATCAGCAGATACGTTAAGGTAAGGGTGCCGCCGAGAGGTGGTCCCCATAATTAGGACCAGAAGTTAAGTTGTATATTGAAGAATAGCTCCTCAATTGATTACAGTGAGGAATTATGAAAAAGCAAAGACGA
>PDWI01001138.1_pt1 | contig 43032 bp, 35 predicted proteins | sample 1430891 | NCBI WGS metagenome assembly PDWI01 (sample SAMN01162508, study PRJNA174530) | Oral metagenome, whole genome shotgun sequencing project. | biome: Marine environment; feature: Marine mammal; material: Swab sample of the gingival sulcus; isolation source: swab sample of gingival sulcus... | reverse complement strand
CACGGAAGTTAAGCTCTTCTGCGCCGATGGTACTGCATGGGAGACTGTGTGGGAGAGTAGGTCGCCGCCGATCTCTTTTCTATAGAAAAAGCCTCAACACATACCGTTGAGGCTTTTTTTGTTTCATCTAATTGTTGAAAAGCAGTTATTAAACCCTGTTAGCAACCTTTTTCCTTCTCAAAATTGCCGCTTCCTGGACAGAAACAAGTTCTTTTAGCGGAGGTTCCGTTTTCAGGAAAATCCGGTTACCCGGGTTACCTCGTTCAAAACGTTCCCCTTTCTCGCCTACCATCTCAAGAACTTTTACAGTAACATTCTTCTCTCCCTGCCCCATATACTGAATTTCCTCACCTATATTCAAAGGATTACGTAACTCAACCCAAGGCACTTCGCCGTCATCACCTGACTTTCGCACAACAGCCACAGGTTCCCATTCCTGTCTCAATCTGGTATGACTGTAAAGCATCTCGCTTGCGCCCGGTTTATCTATGATAAAATTTTCTGTCTGACCCCGGGTACCGATACGCTCTATTTCACGATAGAAGCTTTCTGGAAACTTTATTTCATCTACTGTCTGCCAAACATTTTCGGGTAAGTCTGCAAGGTAATCGAGAGCAGCCCGATAGATTCGTGTTACCCCGCCAACATAGAAAATCGATTTCATCCGCCCTTCTATCTTTAAAGAATCAACCCCCGCAGCCACAAGTTGAGGTAGTTTGTTCAGCAAACATAAGTCCTTTGAATTAAAAATATATGTTCCACGTTCATCCTCCTCCACAGGAAAAAACTCTCCCGGTCTCTTTTCCTCAACAAGAGAATAGCTGTATCTACAGGGATGAGCACAGTTTCCCTGATTGGCATCCCGTCCAGTAAGATAGTTTGAAAGCATACACCTGCCGGAATAAGAGATACAGAGAGCTCCATGAACAAAAACCTCCAACTCCCCTTTAGTAGCCTGCCGTATTTGTTTGATCTCCTCAAGGGAAAGTTCCCGGGCAAGATTCAGCCTTGAAACATTTTGTTTAAACCAGAAATTTGCGGCCTCACTATTGGTAACATTCGCCTGGGTTGACAGGTGGATCGGTATTTGTGGAATAACTTCCCTGGCTCGCATCAGGATACCCGGATCTGAAATAATCACCCCATCAACGCCAATATCAGCAAGACTCAGAAAATATTTATCTAACCTGTCAAAATCAATATTATGAGCAAAAATGTTTGTGGTTACATAGACCTGCACACCATGATCATGGGCGTATTCGACTCCTGCCCGCATTACGTTTTCTGAAAAATTTCCAGCTTTTGCCCGCAGGCCGAATTCCCGCCCGCCCAGGTAAACAGCATCCGCCCCATAATGGACAGCTGTCACCAGCTTCTCATAATTTCCTGCCGGTACCAGTAGTTCGGGTAATTTCACATTGAATTGTTCAACCTTATTGCTTTTATTTTCCATCATGGTAATTATGGTTTTCCCTTATAAGTTCCGGTTTATTTTATACATTATCAATAGTCATAAAAAGTAATCATATATACAAATGGCAGCAACAACACCACAAAAGATAGGCATTGGTCTGAGTGGCGGTGTCGACTCTACCGCGACTGCCATCCTAATGCAAGAACAGGCTGAAGTCCGTGGCTTTTTCATGAAACTTGAACAAGCAAATTTTGACGCTCAATTTCAGCGGGCAAGATATATTGCAGATAAACTTGCCATAAAACTTGAAGTAATTGACTTAACGAAACAATTTCAACAAACAGTTCTCAAATATTTTTCAAACAGTTACCTTGGAGGACTCACCCCCAACCCTTGTGTCGTTTGTAACAAGAAAATAAAATTCGGCCTGTTTCAAAAAGCGATTCTTGACCACGGAGTTGATAAAATGGCCACAGGTCATTATGCGCAGATTATTCATCAGGACGGCTTATATAAACTATACAAGGGAGTCGATCACAATAAGGATCAATCATACTTTCTCTCAGGTCTTAGCCAGGCACAGCTCAGCAAAAGTATTTTTCCTCTGGGTAATATGGAAAAAAGTACAATATATGAACTTGTGGAAAAACACGGTTTCATGGATTTCCGAGGTCAGGAAAGTCAGGATGTATGCTTTCTTGATCGGGGCAATGTCGCAGATTTTCTTGAACAACAACATAATATTTCCGATATATCCGGCAATATTATTCTCAGTAATGGGCAAATCCTTGGTAAACACCAAGGGTTGCACAGATATACCGTCGGACAAAGAAAAGGACTTGGAATTTCTTACCATAGCCCGCTTTATGTCATTCAGCTTGATATACCAACAAACTCAGTTATTGTCGGAACAAATGAGGAACTGTTTCAACAGGAACTCATAGTAAAAGATATTCACTGGCTCCTCCCTGAAATACCAAAAAAATTATCAAACATAGAGGTTCGTATTCGCTCAACCCACAGAGGAGCCACCGCCTCACTTGAAATATTTGCTACAAATCAGGCAAAAATTGTATTCCAGGAAGCCCAGCGGGCAGTCACCCCAGGACAATTCGCAGTCTTTTATCAAAATAATCAGTTGCTAGGCGCGGGAATTATTCAACCCTGTTAACAATCGCTAGCAACAGTCACAGGAAAAGAAATATTACACCCAGCCTTAACTCTCAGGGGAAAATATTTGCTGCTCCACCCGATAGGCATTAATTGATGGAGTATCTGTATTATGAAGCAGGGAGCTGAAAAGTTCCAGCCACTGAGTATCACTCCAGGTATGGACTCTTTTCCAGGCAGTAAAGGCATTATGAGGGACAAAACTTTCAGCCTCTATATTTTTATAGGTGTAAGCGAACTGACCAAATCTGCAGGCACCATTACAATAAGTTCTGGTCACTTTAATTCTGTTTTTCCCTCTGTCCAAACCTAACTCTTTTATCAAACGTCTCAATCTATCAGCCAGTTCCTCTGAAGCCGCTTTATGACACCTCTTTCCTTCACAAACAAACAGGTGAATCGCAGAAAACATTATCGGTTTATTCCTGTCCAGCTCCCGCGGTTTACACCTAAACCCTTCCACAACCTCTGATCCCATGGAATTTATTTTTGACATAGACAAACCATCTTTTTTAACATCTCGCATCGCATCAATCAGACATCCAAAACTTTCCAGAAATTCATAACAACCGACCTTTACGCCATTCGCCCCTTTAAGTATCTGGCTATATGCTCTTAACATCTTATCAAAGAGTCATAAAAGTTACCTTTTAAAGGTGGAAAACTCGGTAGATGATAGTTAATATCACAGGTTAACTGCAACAGCAAAATATACCTGTAAAAAAACTGACGTCCACTCTTTTACATAGGGAACTACCACCGGTTTATGAAAAAAGTTGCCATAACAACCCTTGGCTGCAAGGTCAATCAATTTGAATCAGCCTCCTTTATAGATAGTCTTCGGAAGCATGGATATGAAATCACCGAGGATGATGCTGATATCAGCATCATCAACACCTGTACTGTAACTAATGCAGCATCCTCGCAATCCAGAAAAACTGTTCGCAAGTCACTGCGCAATCATCCGCGGGCAAAAATAATTATCACTGGATGTTATGTGGAGGTTGGCAGTAAAGAGCTTATGGCAATGGAAGAACTGAAAGAACGTGAATACCTGATTATCAGTAATGCCTGTAAGGATCAGCTGATCTCCTTAATTACAGACAGAAAAAAACAAACGGAAAAACTGTTCCTTGGCACAATCAGTGAGACAAAAAACATCTGTCATCTTCCTGTAAAACAATTTGGTGATCGCACCAGAACCTATTTACGTATTCAGGACGGCTGTGAAGCCTTTTGCTCTTACTGTATTGTTCCCTATACCCGTGGTCCGAGCCGCAGCCTGCCCCTGGACAAAGTGATACAGCAGACAGCAATATTTGCAAATGAAGGATATAAGGAAACAGTCATAACAGGAATTCATATTGGAGCCTGGGGTAAAGATTTGAGCAAAGATTTAAATTTTACCCTGCTAATGGACAAGATCTCCAGAAGATTTCCTGAAATGCAATTTCGTATCAGCTCTCTTGAACCAACTGAAATAACAGACACACTTCTTGAATTAGTCAAAACCAGAAAAAACATTTTCCCTCATCTGCATATACCTCTACAAAGCGCAAACGATGAAATACTTGCGCGAATGAATCGGAAATACACTACAGCGGAATACAAAAAAATCATTGATAAGTGCCACGCAACAGTCCCAAATTTTTGTATAGGTATTGATATTCTGGCGGGTTTTCCCGGAGAAACAGAAAGCCAGTTTGAATCTGCCTGTGATTTTCTTGAAAATCTCAATTTCACCTATCTCCATGTCTTTCCCTACTCTCTTCGTCACGGGACCAGGGCAGCAGAGTTTACAGATCAGGTTCATGGTGATATAAAGGCATTAAGGGTAAAAAAACTTCGTAAAATAAGTGACCAGAAAAAATCAACTTTTTACGAAAAACAGCTCAACAGTATACACCCGGTTCAAGTCGAAGGAAAAAGAGCAAAAGACGGTACCCTTCGTGGCTATACAGATAATTATGTGCTGGTACATTTTGACGGCGATGACTCTTTTATGAGAAAGACTGTCAAGGTGAAACTACTCAAAAACCATAACCATTTTGTTTTTGGAGAAAGGCAATAATGCAGGTTGAAATTATAGCAATTGGCGATGAACTCACATCAGGCAGGATACTCAACACAACATCCAGCTTTGCCGCCAGGCAACTTTACGAAGCAGGATATGAAATCTACGCCATGCACACCATTGGCGATACACCCACGCTTATTGGCGAAGCACTGAAAATAGCAATCAATCGTGTTGACGCAGTCATTGTCACAGGCGGGTTGGGTGCCACGGATGATGACTTAACCAATGAGGCTGTCTCCAAGGCACTAAAACGCCCTACTATTCCAAATCTTGAAATTCTTTCACATATCCGCGAACACTTTGAACAAATCACAGAAACACCAACCGGACAAATTGAAAAACTGGCATGGCTACCAGAAGGTGCACAAGCCTTTGACCCACAATCTAACATGTCAGGCTATCAACTGATTCATGAAAATAAGCCAATCTTCTTTCTCCCTGGGGTGCCCGATCAAATGAAAACACTCATGATCGAAAAGGTGCTTCCCTGTCTTGCCACCTGGCACCGCGACCATAATGTATCCATGCACCAGAGAATTTTCAGAATCTTTAATTTACCGGAAACCGAGGTCAACAGGCGTATTACAAATCTCGAACTGGATAATGATGTCACTATCGGCTACTACCCCGTTTTCCCAGAGGTTCATTTAAGTTTGCTTATTCGTAACACCAATCCTAAAACAGCCAAAAGACTCTTCGATTCTTCCTGCAAAGCAATTCACACAGTACTTGGAGACCATATTTACGGCTATGACCGGGATTCCATGGAACGTATTGTCGGTAAGTATCTTCAACAGAAAAATATGACACTGAGCGTTGCTGAATCTTGTACCGGCGGACTCATTTCTCAAAAAATAACAGATATTCCAGGTAGTTCATCCTATTTTATGGGAGGCATTGTGTCTTACGATAACTCCTTTAAACAGCGATTTCTGGGAGTCACAACAGAAATGCTTGACCAGTATGGGGCTGTCAGCAGACAGACAGCTGAAGCCATGGCCTACAGCATAGTGGAAAAAACCGGAGCAGATGTAGGGCTTGCTGTTACCGGAATTGCGGGCCCCAGTGGGGGAACCGAGGACAAACCAGTCGGCACTGTTTACATTGCGGTTTCCACCCCTCAGGGAGATTGGACACATGGCTTTAAATTTGAAGGTAACCGTAAACAGATCAGGGAACTGTCAGCACAGAACGGGCTCGATCTGCTGCGTCGCTACCTCCTCCACGAAACATGAAAAACAGGATATGACAAATTGGCTTAAATGACTTCACTTATCAAATTCTCATAAATGAGAAGTAAACGGGCCTAGAAATAGAGGTAATTATGAATAGCAATGAAAAAAACGACACATTTCAAGATAAATTACGTTACAATGCAATGAATAGATTGCTCACGACTCACCTTAAACTGACGCAATCTCCCCTTGCCGTTAAATTTTTTTATACTGAAAGTGAACTTGAGTTTTTCAGATGCGGCAATGAACATACAGAAACAAAAGGACAGATCAGCTTCGACAAACTGAACCAAAACGCACTATCTCAGCAGCAGACTATTTTTACAAGAAGGGAGAATCTCCTCTGTAGCTGTGATTCATCCTATAACTGGCAAAAAAACGCCTCCCGTACTGCCGGGAAAGAATATCTCAGTAAAACAGTATTCGGTATTGCCGTTGCACCACTTGGTAACAGCAGATTTATCGCCGATACAATCAACATATCCTGTAACCAAGAACAACAGAAAATCCTGCTTAAAGCATGGCAGGATGCAGCAGGAATAGAGCCATGGACGGCAGAAGATTATGAACTTTCCCCCTGTGAAGGAACGGTCTTTACCCACAACAAAAGTATAGCTACAATCTGTGCAAGTTATACTAATAAGGAGCAAACCATAATCGTTATACCAGCTGATCACCTCAAGCATACGGTTGATGAGCTACAAACAAATAACAATCTAAAAAGATCTTCCCTGAATCGTTCCGGTGACGGTTTCTTTCGTTTTACTGCCGGTAGTCAGTTAATAGAAGATGAAAACTAGAAATCCCTATATCCAGACAATAAAATATGTTCTTGTTTCCGCTTCAGGTAGTTTTTTTATAACCGCACTGATAACCAATCTGCTGGGAGATCATTTTGAAGCAGCACTGGCCTTTAACTGGATAGTTGCTACCTACCTCTATACCATATACAGACCACCAACCTTCCACTACCTTGTAACACTTGCCCAGGCACTTATCATGGGAGCTGTGGTGTTGGCTGTCTCCCTTGCTCCGCTCTGGTTGTTCTGCTATTTAATGAAAATCTTTTTACAAGAATCGTGCAAGATACAGGAGATTTCTCCAACCATCTTTCTTGCTATAAATGCCATAGTTGCCAGTACCTATATATTAAAGGGCTTCAGAAAAAATGGAGACAATCCGGCTGAAAACTTTATGTAAAAAAACATGCTTCACCTCCTGATAGAAGAGTTTAACCTCCTCTTTCCCTACATCTTTTAGACGTATTCTATCTTCAGCAATTTATCCGCCAAATGCTATGGGGCATCTTAAGCATCTGTCACAGCTTCAGTGTATGGCCTCCCAAAATAATTACTATCTCCTGAATTTTTACTTGAAAATTTACTATTCAGAGTGTTTTTATTGCTTGTTTCAAATCATTATCGCCAATAAAACTGACAATCAAAAAGCAAATTCATTACAAGTTTTCAAGACCTATAAAAACAAGAACAAAAAACATTGACACACCAGTAAAACAGAAATATCATCTCAAAAAAACAAGGATGGACAGAATGGTAGACGAAAAAAGCATGAAGATTCTAAAGATTCTTCAAGAAAAAGCGCGAATTCCGAACGCAGAAGTTTCACGTCAGGTTGGACTTGCACCTTCAGCTGTTCTTGAACGAATCAGGAAAATGGAAAATCAGGGTATCATCGACGGCTATGAAGTACGCCTCAATCCTGAAAGATTTTCCAGGAAACAAGTTGCTTTTATCGAAATAACCCCACAACCGAATGCTCACATTCCAACCCTGGGCAACAAACTTGCAAACATCACAGATGTTCTTGAAGTACATTATACCGCAGGCAACGACGGTTTTTTATTAAAAGTGCGTACAACAGACACGGAAACCCTGGGTGAATTATTGCAGAAAGAAATTACCACTATTGATGAAGTGCTCAGTTCCCGGACAATCACTGTACTTTCTACCATCAAGGAAACAAGCCGCATAACTATAGATTAAGAAGTATATAACCATGCCTATTTCAGCCGATTTTAAAGAACGGATATTTCCACACATTCGAAAAATTGCAAACCATTACCATACCCCATTCCATCTCTATGATGAACAGGGCATACTGAACACCGGCAATCGACTGAAACAAGCTTTTAAGGATGTAGAAATATTTAAAGAATATTATGCGGTTAAGGCTCTGCCCAATCCGTCCATTCTGGAAATAATGCAAAGGATGGACTTTGGCTTTGATTGCAGCTCCATCGCAGAACTTGAACTCAGCAGACAAATCGGTGCCACAGGTGACGATATAATGTTCACCTCCAACAATACCAGCCAGGAAGAGTTCAAGTTGGCAGCAGCGAATGGAGGCTGCATTCTGAACCTCGATGATATCAGTCTTGTGGCAAAGGTTCCAAAGATGCCTGAAACAATCTGTTTCAGATATAATCCGGGTGAGCGTCGAACCGGCAATAATATCATAGGCACCCCCATTGAAGCCAAATACGGTGTCACTCACGAACAGATTGTTGATGCCTACCGACAGGCTATATCAAGGGGAGCAAAAAAATTTGGTCTGCATACCATGCTCAGCTCCAATGAACTGAACTACACCTATATGGTAGAAACAGCTCAAATGCTCCTTGAACTTGTAGAAATTATTTCAAACGAGCTGGCTATTACCTTTGAATTTGTCAACATTGGTGGTGGCCTCGGTATCCCTTATATGCCAGAGGAAGAAGAACTTGATCTTGACCGCATGGGCGCAGAAATTTGTCAGCTTTTTCGACAATTCAAGATAAAAAACGGGTATATGCCAGCACTTTTTATGGAAAGCGGCAGATACATCACAGGTCCCCATGGTATACTTGTCACAACAGTCATTAATCACAAAAGGATATACCGTGATTATGTAGGGGTTGATGCCTGTATGAGTGCCCTTATGCGCCCGGGAATGTATAACGCCTATCATCATATTGATGTACTTGATAAGGATGGCAGTGAAACCAGGATCGTTGATGTTATTGGTTCACTTTGTGAAAACAATGATAAATTTGCTGTTCAACGGGAATTGCCAATCTGCGAAACAGGCGATTTGCTGATAATTCATGACACAGGTGCCCACGGACACGCCATGGGATTTAATTATAATGGAAAACCTCGCCCACAGGAATTACTTTACAGCCGGAATAAGGAGGTAAAGCTGATTCGACGTGAAGAAACTCTGGAAGATCTTTTTGCTACTCTCAATTTCGATGAGAATACACTGAAACTATAATTTATCCCAAAAACAAACTGGTCTGGCATGGCGTATACTGTTTTCTGAATTTCTGAAGGACTACCAGACAGCCGTTTCCGATTATCAATTGTCCTTGATTCCTGAAAACTTTCTGATCAGCAGAGTAAACAGAATAATCGCGAGAACACCTCCCAAAGCGTCAGCGACAATATCCCAAAAATCTGGATAACGCCCTGGAATAAAATATTGATGAAACTCATCAGAGATACCATATAATACAGTTACTCCAAGTGTTGTTAGAGAAACAGTACGAACCTTTTCAAACCAACTCTTTTTACCATGAGCCAGGATAACCGTCCCGGCAAGAGTCATATAGGCAATGGTATGGGCGATTTTGTCCATCCCCGGAAAGGCAGGAAGCTGCAATTCATCCGCCGGCTGATGGGAAAGAAAAAAGATCGCTCCCATAACGCACAGCATGGGTAACAGTCTCAAAAGATTCAGCTTCATTTTACAGAATCTATTGCTGAACAACCTCTTCTGGATCAAGATGGATTTTTTCAAGCTCCTCAGGAGAAAACTTTTTACGAATCCGTCTTACAGCAGCACTGATTTCCCTGGTTGGAGCATCAGGTAGAACAGCTACGCTCTTATCTTCGTAGGCGGTAATTTCCATCTGTTTATTGCGAATAGCAAAGGTATGACTCCAGTTGATTTCAATAGTCTCAGGATTTTCGTCAATCGGTGGAGGCAGTTTCTCACCTTTATCGGCCACCTTGACGCAATCGAGTTGAGTCATTTCCAATAACCAAGCATCACCTTCTGTGGTTGAATAAAAGAAAAAGACACCAAGCTCTTTTTTAGTCACCTTCTTTTTTTCGGCTTGAGCCTGAATAGCTTCGACACCGCCGAGCAGGGTAACTTTCATAGCCTGCTCGGGAGAAAGTTGCCTTATCGGCTCCTGGGGATTTTTCCCGCAGCACCTCTTATATTTTTTGCCGCTTCTACAGGGGCATGGTTCATTTCTTCCTATCTTAGACATAACATACCGTACATATTAAAAATTAACGTAATGCCATTACAATATTTATTATACCTGTCCCAAAAAAACACAAGCCTTTTCAGTGAAGAGACCTAAAACAAAACCGCTCTGAATTTCCACCAAAAAAGATTTGAATAATTTACTCGACTGAGCTGGAAGGTCAAGAAAATGTCTACCGAATCATACTGATTCATCACTCCAGCAAGAAAACTTTACAAAACAGCATTTGCAGGATCGTTTCGTCTCGATTAAAGCATATTATGGAAAGAAATAGTAAAACTTTCTTAATGACTAACAAATTTTCTGAAATGCCGGTCGGCAAACATGGAACAGGAGAGGTCTGGCAGGGGATTTTTTTCTGTTGGGTGAGTTTTGTTCCGCAGGCAGCTGAAATCCAGGGGAGAAGAATATTACACATAAAAAAGGCATCCTCCCGATTATGGAAGGATGCCTCTATAGTTAGCCAAGCAGACCAATGGATTTCAAAAATACAATAATTACCATTACAGGGGTAACGTAACGCAACGTTGCAAACCAAATATTGAAGATTGTCACATATCGTCGTCCACCTTCAGTAATTTCAGCCCTGACCAAACGTTTATCCCAAATATAGCCTACATATATAGCAATCAACAAACCGCCAATTGGCAACATATAATTACTTGCGACATAATCAAGGGAATCAAGCCATTCCATACCATTAATCAGTTTAAAATTACCAAGCACTGAATAGGAAAGAGCAGATGGAATACCCAATAGATATACCGCGATGGTCATGATAATGGTCGCTTTCTTACGGTCAACCTTCTTCTCATCAATAACATAAGCTGTCAACACCTCAAGCAGCGAGATCGCTGATGAAAGAGCTGCAAAGCAAAGAAGAATAAAGAAGATAACCGATAAAACTCCACCAAAAGGAATTTGAGCAAACACCTGAGGCAATGTCTTAAAGATTAAACCAGGGCCTGCTCCCGGCTGCATACCAACGGCAAAAACAATCGGGAAAATTGCAAGACCTGCAACAATAGCAACAACAGTATCAAGCACAGCAATACGAACGGCTACAGGATAAATATCCTCTTTATTGTCCATATAACTGGCGTAAGTAATCATCGCACCCATAGCAAGGCTAAGAGTAAAGAAAGAGTGGCCAATAGCCTCAAGCACACCCTGGGCAGTCAGCTTGGAAAAATCTGGATAGAGCATGAACATCAAACCTTCCTTGGCTCCACTTGTTGTCAAGGCATAAACTGCCATGAAAAACAGTAGAACAAAGAGGCTAGGCATAAGAATCTTATTCCAACGCTCCAGACCATCACGAACACCAGACATTACAGATGCCAAACAAAGTCCTGAGAAAATAGTTAGAAAAATCATCTGCCGACCCGGATCGGTTACCAGGGCACCAAACATACCATTGATTTCTTCAGGAGTTTTCCCTGCAAACGCACCAGTGAGCGATTTAAACAAATAATCAACAGTCCAACCGGCGATAACACCGTAATAAGACAGAATAATAAAAGCCGCAGTGAGGTTTAGCCAGCCAACCAGCTTCCAGATACCCTTATCAGGGGTAAGCTCCTTAAAAGAACCAACAACATCCTTTTGTGAATGACGACCAATAGCAAATTCCGCCATAAGAAGCGGCAGACCACAAAATAAAATCGCCACAAGATAGACAAGAACAAACGCTCCACCACCATTCATCCCCGTAATAAAAGGAAATTTCCAGATATTACCGAGACCGACAGCCGATCCGACTGCCGCAAGAATAAACCCTAAACGACCACTCCAATGACTCCGCATAGCTATCCCTCTGTTACTCGAAATTATGTTAGATCAACTTCATTGCTACTATAAAGAACAGTAGAAGATGTATAATACCTAAACAAAATCCAACTGCCTTTACAAGATTAAGACAAGAAGATATAGCCTATTAGACGTTGTTTTAAAAGGAATTTATGAATTTCCGTGCAAAAAGGAGGATCCGCCAAGAAACAATTTGTTACCCGTATCTTGTAATATCAACGAATTTTATTGAAAAGACAAGGAGCACAACAAACCAGGGAAACAGCTATTCAGAGCCTCATCATTGCCAATACAACTCAATGCCCATGGGAGTTTCAAGAATTCTGGCACCAAAAGGTTTCAGAAGCTGAAACAGAGGTCTGCCAAAATAGAAAAGCTCATCAACAAGAACCAGCTGATGTGCCTTAACCTGCCGTGTTCTAAAATGCAAATCGTCCCGTACCCGTTTCTCCAACTCTTCCTTGAGGTTGACTGAAATTTTTTTCTGTTTTTCGGCAAGATATTCAAAATCGGGACATGGACAGAGCTGGTCATGCTCTTTCATCACGTCATAGAGAGGAGAATCTTTTTCGACAATATCAAAACGAGAAAGAGTATCTTTTTCCATGATAGCAAGGATATTATCAGTATCCCAACACTTGAGCAGCTCGCAGGCAACAGGTCTGCTCTGGTAAATGCGGCAGCTATTCTCCTGCTCGTTATAATAATGACAGACCCAGTTCCTGCCCTTCCCTTGAATCTTTATAATTTCAGTTTTCGCTGGCTGCACTTTCCCAACCTTGGGATTAAGGACAAGTTCACCTTTTCGAATAGTAAACAGATGGCTGGTAGGAATCTGACCAGACTTTACCAGTATCAAATCCTTGCTATGCAAGGCTGGCCCTCCCCGACGACAACACTCTCCACAACGATTACAACTTGTCTGCCCCTCTCTCATATTCTCTCCCATCCTCAAAAGCATTGTATTTTTCGGGTTCCGCTTTCAAGATAGTTAAGTTATCAGCCTGCAATAATTTATAAACGCCTGCAACCCTGAATGTGTTAATGCGTAAATAGATTTTAGCGCAACCAGCAGGTTCTTCTACCCGAATCAAACGAGTAAAGGAAACATCATGTTTCTCAAGTAAATTGACTATCCTGCCCATAATCCCCTGCTCACCGTTATCAGCAACAGCAATGAGAACAGAACCCTTATCAGCAACGCCAAAAAGTTGCTTGTAGGCTGCCATTAAATCTCTGATGGAAAACATACCACAAACCCTACCGTCATCATCCACCACAGGCAGGCCCCCGACCTTGTCCCGATCAAAGAGCAGTAATGCATCATCAAGGGTGGCAAGAGGCGAGATACTTACGCAGTGACAGGTCATAATATCTGCAACAGGCGTTTTCCTGAGCAGGGCAAGTTTCTCCGCCTTTTCTTTCTCGGACATAATAGAAGAAGGATAGGCTGAACGTAAATCCCTATCTGTGATAATGCCCAGCAGCTTTTTCTCCTTATCCACCACAGGAAGATGACGAAACCGGCAATCATCAAGGATGGCACGAGCCTTCACCAAAGAAACATCCGGGGTGATTGTCAGGGGAGCAGGAGTCATATATTCACAAATATACATACGGTCACCATCTTTATAGTAAACAGTTATTATTCATCTTTTCCCTTCCAAGTAAACCGGCGACATAGGCTTCAACTGATTCTCCCAGAACAGAAAGTTCATAGCCGCCCTCAAGAATTGAAAGCTGACGCCCTGCTGTATATTTCTCAGCCCAGGAAGTTACCAGCAAACCAAGCTCCTGATATAAACCGGTAGAATAAGCAAACCCGGACATATCATCCTTCTCATGTCCATCAAAGCCAGCCGCAACAATCAAGGCATCTGGTCTGAATTTTGCGATTTTTTGCTCTGCCCCGGTCTTTAGTGCTTTTAACACCTCAGCGTCCTTTGCCCCTGGTAAAAGAGGGATATTCATTATTGTATCCTTACCAGCACCAATACCGGTTTCATCCTTGTACCCTGTGCCAGGATAGCTAAAGCTTGGATGCTCATGAACGCTGATATACATTGATTCAGCTTCACATTCCAGTCCCGACTGAATACCATTTCCATGATGAGCATCAAAGTCCAGTACCACAATCCTCTTCCTGCCCAGCCGCTGCCAATAGCGAACTGCAACCAGCACATTATTATAGAAACAAAACCCATAGGGCTGAGCTTTTTCGGCATGATGTCCGGGAGGACGTACCAAACAAAAAACAGCTCCTGCCTCCTTTTTTTCAATCAGCTCAATTCCCTTGATACCGGCACCTGCGGCAAGAGAAGCTACACTGTAGCTGTCATAACATATCTGATTATCAATATGATCTACGTAGCTACGCCCGGAAAGCACTGCTTCCTCAAACCTGAAAAGCCAAGACTCATCATGAACCGCCAGCAAATGCTCGCGGCTGGCGGGTACGGAAGTGGTAAAATCCATACATCCCAAGAGGTCACTTTTCTGTAAGGTCTCAATAATAACCTCAAGACGAACCGCAGATTCAGGATGATCGATACCGCCGGTATCATGCTCAAAATAATGAGGATCCGTTATGATGGTAAGATTTGGTCTGTTTGCCATACTGTCTTTTCAGCTCAACATAACGGTTATGGTTGAAGAACTGCCCTGTTCAGGCTATCTTCTTTCGTTCGAACAACAAACATAGTAATTATATAGCATTTAGAGTTTTGAATATAGAAAAACAGCTACCCTTTGACAAGATAATTATGGAAATAGACTTTTACGGCAGTAAACTCTGCCCAAGGTGCAGAAAGACAAAAAAACACCTCAACGAACTGAAAAAAGATTACCCTGAACTCCAAATAAACTTTATTGAAGTAACAACTGCACCTGTGCAGACCCTGAAAAACAGGATTTTTATGATTCCCGCTCTGAAAACTCAACGACAACGACTTTCGGCGGTTTTTCTTTCAAGAAAGCAAATTGAACAATTTTTACAACATGAACAACAACTGGCAAAACAACAATAGATGAAAGCATTTCTACTGGACTCAATCAGCAAACTGGATTTTGCCGTCTGGTTTCTGGTGCTCCTCTTTTTTAGTGGTTCGTCCTTTCTTTTCGACGGCAATATCATACTTTCACTGGCAGGCGCCTCAGGAATCATTATTGAAATGCTCCTGATAGGTCTTGCGGTTGAAGTAATCATCGAATGTTTAAAGAATAAAAAAGGTATCGGCACCATAACCGGATTTATCACCAACGGACCGGAGGCCATTTGTCTTTTAGTGGGACTTGTGGCAGGAGACATCATCTTTGCAGCTTCCACGCCGCTGGGTTCCAACTTCATGAATCCAATCCTGCTGATGGTCGCAGCAATACTTCTCCATGCCGTAGTACAAACGGTAAAAATCCGTCCTCTTTACACGATACTGACTATTCTTCTCAGCACAGGACTGGCTGGCGTTTTTTTTCTCCTGCCCGAAAAATACTATCCAGGCTGGTTACTGCTGGTCTTGATCATCACCATCCCGCTTTTTCTCAAAAGACCTGAAGAAACCGACAATGATGAAACGATAGACTACTCTTTCAACCCATCAATCTACCTGCTGCCTGCTATCATTATACTGACCGCAGCGGGTTATTACCTAGATCAGATAGTTTCCTTTACCGCAGAAAATTCCATGGCCCCAAAAGGCGTAATCGGCTTTATTGTCCTTTCAACCTTGACCAGCTGGCCAGAATTCAAATCCTGCCTCGCTCTTCTGGCAAGACGGCAGCACCTTGCAGCAATACTCAACATTGTTGTTTCAAACATCACTAACATCTGGCTGGCAGCCTTTGGAATCGCTATCTACTGGCTACAATAAAAAAGGGGAAAGCCCGGGCTCAGGCATTATCCCCCTTACGATAATCAGTTCCTGGCTTCTGTTACACCTTAAATCTTGCCACCAACTGTGAAAGATTTTCGGCAAGTTTAGACAGTTCTACCGCTGCCTGCTGCACATTATCGCTGTTAGTCTTGACCCCTGCAGAACGCTCACGTACAACCTCGACACCCTCTGAAACCTCTGCCGTCATCTGACTGGAGCTGGCAATATTCTCATTCACCTCGACAATACCGGCAGACGCCTGTGACACGTTCTGAACAATCTCATTGGTGGTAATGGACTGCTCCTCCACCGCTGTGACAATAGTCTGCACAATATCATTTACATCAGAGATGACATTGGAAATGGAACCAATGTCGATGATAGTGGTACTGGTCTGACTCTGAATTTCATCAATCGCCCGACGGATAGAGCCTGTTGCATTGGCGGTCTCTTTTGCCAATTCCTTAATCTCATTGGCAACCACAGCAAACCCTTTACCAGCCTCACCAGCACGGGCCGCCTCAATGGTAGCATTCAGGGCCAGCAAATTGGTCTGTTCTGATATTTCAGTAATAGTTTCAGTAATTTTACCAATCGAACCTGCGGCAGAGCCAAGGGATTCAACGGCTTCCTGAGAGCGTTGACTCGCAGAAACGGCCTCCGCCGTGGTGGTACTTGCCCTGGCGCTGTTCTGGGCAATTTCCTGAATAGTATTGCCCATTTCCTCAGTGGCTGCCGCGATCATATTCAAATTTGTGGCAGATTCTTCTGAGGCAGCGGCGACAGAATTCATGTTTCTGGAAACCTCGGAAGCATGGGAAGAAGATTGCTCTGCAACTTCTGTCGTTTCCACCGCATTTGCGACCAGATCATCCGCAATGGTCGAAAGCTGGGTTGCAGCAGAAGCAATAGATGCTGAAGAGTTATTGATTTGACCAAGCATTTCCTTTGAGTTTGTCACCATCTCGTTCAGGGAATCAGATAACTTACCAAGGGCATCCCTTGACTTTACATCAAACTCAACACTATAGTCGCCTGTACCAACCCGAGCAGCAGTGTCCGCTATAGACCTTATTCGACCGTTAACCAGTCGTACCAGCAGAAAATTAAAGAAAATACCCAGCAGAATAGAAACAAGACCAATGATAATTGACTGCTGGATAAGTTTTTTGTCAACACCCTTGATAATGTCCTCCTTCTCCATTCCCAGACCAATCCAGACATCCCACGGGGCAAAAAAGTCCACATAAGCCATTTTATCGACACCATTTGAAGAAATATATTCCACCCATCCCTGCCTATGATTTCTGAACTCTGGAACTTTATCGAATATACTTGCTGACACATCATATAGGGGATGAATCAAACATTCTCCCTTTGTACCATATATATAAAAATAGCCCTGTCCAATATTGGTCTTGCTGACAAGCTCCCTTACCTCATCACTCAACATGACAATCCCCACAAAGGTGGCGCCAATAATTTTCTTATTGCTGTCATAAAGAGGTGAATATGCTGTTATATACCACTGATCGACAACAAAGGCCCTACCCAGAAAGGTTTCGCCACGCATAACGGTCTGATAGACAGGACTGTCCGATGAGATATAGGTACCTTTGGCACGGCTGCCGTCTTTTTTTATAACGGACGTGGAAATTCTCAACAACTTATCATCAACAAGCTGAAATATTGTCGCTTTGGCACCCGTTCTGGACGTAACCTGGTCAACAAGTTCAGTATCTTCATGTATCGCCCGATCACCCTTCATCATAACCGGGATGTCAAAGCCGCCTACTCTTGTGCTTGCTGCATCAAGGTAAACCTCCTCCCCTGCCTTCATTTCGGACTCAAGATACTTTAAATCACTTTTAAGCTTCCCCTCCGAACTACTGCTAAGCGCTATCAGAGAATTGATCATGGCCTTATGCATATCCTGAATAGCTTCTTCACCCAAAACAAACAGACCAGTTTTAGCTGATCGAAGAGAAAAATAGGCCATTATCAAAACGATAAGCAAGGAAATTGTAGCTATCGCAGTAAACATCATTGTGGTAAGCTTCATCTCACGAACCTTATAGACCATATAAACCTCCGCTAAAATTCACAGTATCACGACAAAATAATTAGATGACTTCATTAAATACCATAATTACCATCATACAAATATCTAAAAAAAGACAAAAAGACAAGAGCTTACCCCCCCCCGAAATTCTTATTACATAATAATATCAAATACTTATAATGAAAAATAAAATAACAGAATATTCAGAATATATCAGTATATCCCCTGTTATTTTGCCAATAAGCAACCCGATAATTTGCAAAATCAGGAAGCGAATAACAGCATAAATTCTTCCAATTCTCTATTATCGCGTTACAATGATGCAGCATACAATCCAATTACAAACATGGTTACATTTACAGCCTATAAAATGTGTACAAAATGTTATAGATATATGTCGCAGATCTGGGGTTCTTTGCTTGCCATTCTCCTCTTCGGCTGCTACTCGCCTCCACCACAGACTCCAGAGCCCTTATTCGAGCTTCCGGGGACTTTTTCCCAAACAGGTGAGCAACAACTCGAAGACAAATGGTGGCAGACGTTCAATGATCCCCAACTCAATAAACTTGTAGAAGCAGGACTAAGGCATAATTTCTCCTTACAGGCGGCCTTTTACAGACTCAAACAGGCGGAGGCGACCTGCCGTAAAACCTCAAGTAAGCTGCAGCCAAGCATCAGTACAGCAAACAGCTTCACAACCAGCCGCAGCAGAATTAATGAAAAAACCAGCTCCGGGCAAAGTCTCTCGCTTGCCCTGGCTGCTTCCTATGAAATTGACCTCTGGGGAAGAATCAGTTCCCTTGCCGAGGCAGCAGAACTGGACATGCTTGAGTCGGAAATGGCCCTTCAAACAGCCGCGATCACCCTCTCCTCGCAAATAGCATCGACCTGGTATCAACTAAGCGAACAGAGACTCCAGTTGAAACTGCTCCAGCAGCAATATCAGACAACCAGCAAGACACTGCAAATAATCAGACTGAAATTCAGAACCGGCAAGGTGGGAATCGAAGACATCTTCCAGCAGGAACAACTACTGGAAAACAACAGAGCAGCCCAGGCAAAACTGGGTATTGACTTGACTCAGAGCTACCACAAGCTCAACATCCTGCTTGGAGAACCGCCAGATTCGATGAAATACATTCCAGATTCCAGCTCTATCCCTCAGCTCTCACCACTGCCGGCAACAGGAATCCCGCTTGAACTACTACAAAAAAGACCGGATGTTCGGGCAGCATACTATGCGGTAAAAGCAGCCAATTCAAGGCTTGCCGCAGCAATTGCCGCTCAGTACCCGACTTTTTCCATATCAGCCAACCTCGCCACTACCGGATTATCCACAGCTGACCTATTCAAGAACTGGCAGAGTAATCTCGCCGGTAATATACTGGCCCCAATCCTTAATGGAGGCAACCTCAAGGCTGATGTTATACGACGAGAAGCCCAGGCTCAGGAAACTCTCAAAACCTACAATCAGGTGATGCTGGAAGCCCTCGGAGAAGTTGAAAATGCCTTAAAGCGGGAAGCCCGGCTACAAAAATATCTCCAGCATATTGACCGCCAGCTGGAACTTGCTGCCCAATCAATGAAACAGATAAAAAATCGCTACATAAATGGCAACACAAACTACCAGCGTGTTCTCTCTGCAATGGTTTCCCGGCAGAATCTCGAACAGAGCCAGCTCAAAGCCAGACAGAGCTTGGTAAACAACAGAATTGAGCTTTGCCGCAGCCTTGCCGGCGGCTGGAAGATGTCAACAGGGATAGACAACAATGAATGAAAATAAAAACAGCCAGAGCAAAGGCAGCAAATCCGGTTTGCATAAAAAACTATTTTCCCTGCTGCTGATAATCGTCATTCTCGCAGGAGCCGTCATACTCTTTCGCTGGATGGTCGCAACCAGACCCAAGGCAAAAGAGCGACCGAACATTAGCAGCAGCACATTTGTTGAAGTCGATACAGTAAAACTCTCAAAAGAACATCTGACAGTTGAAGCAATGGGTTCTGTCATCGCCGCCAAATCCATATCACTCAGTTCTCAGGTAAATGGAGAAATAATCAGTGTCAACCCCAGGCTCCAGCCCGGTGCCCGTTTCAGCACAGGAGAAGAAATACTGTCCATCGACCCTTCAGACTATCAGCTCGCTGTCCAGCAGAAAGAGGCTGAAGCAGCTCAGGCTCGTAGCGAGCTTGAATTGGAATACGGTAATCAGCTTGTGGCAAAGCGTGAATTTGAACTACTGGGAGAAACCGTTTCCCGAAAAGAGCTCGACCTGATACTCAGAAAGCCACAGCTCAGAAAACTTGAAGCACACCTTAAAGCCGTACAATCAAGCCTTGCACAGGCAAGACTTGATGTAAAAAGAACTCATATACATGCCCCGTTCAACGGCATCGTGGAAGAACTAAAGAGCAATCTGGGCACCAGAGTGACTAAAGGCGGCGAAATTCTCACATTTACAGGAGCAGATGAATTCTGGGTTGAAGTGCTGGTGCCGGCAAGTAAACTGAATCTCATAAAAATTGCCGACAACAGGGCAAACAGCTCAGGAGCTACCGTTCGTATATATAATGAGGCAGTATGGGGCAAAGATGTTTACCGTCAGGGCGAAATTATCCAGCTCATGCCTGGTCTTGAGAAAAACGGTAGACTCGCCAGGCTGATAGCCCGCATTGAAGACCCCCTTTCCCTAAAAAACCCGCAGTTGCCAAAGTTGCTGCTGAATTCCTATGTCCGCGTTGAAATAGACTGCGGATTTATGGAAGATGTCATTGCCATTGACAGAAAAAATATCCGCAACGGCAACCAGATATGGGTCATGGACAAGGACTCGAAACTTGACATCCGAGAACTTGATATTCTTCTTAAACAAAAGGAAAAACTTATTCTGAAAAGTGGTCTCGCTGTCGGTGAACAATATATAACGTCTCCTGTCAGTTCTCCGGTTACGGGCATGACCGTCCAACTGCAAAAGAAAAACGGGAAGCAGGTCTCTCACAATGACTAACAAAGAACAATCACGCAGTATATTGGCCTGGCTGGTACATAACAGAGTCACCCCAAACCTGTTAATGATTGTCCTTCTTCTTGGCGGATACTTCACCAGCTACAGCATAAAAAAGGAAATCTTCCCTGATTTCAACCTTGACCTAATAACCATCTCTGTTCCCTATCCCGGTGCCAGCCCGGAAGAGGTTGAACAAGGCATCATTCTTGCCGTTGAAGATAGCATTCAGGGCATTGATGGAGTCAAGGAGTACAGCTCCATTGCCACCGAAGGCTCTGGTTTTGTACGAGTTGAACTCCATGACGGAGTTAATCAGCAGGAAGCCCTGCAGAATGTTCAGCAGGAAATTGACAGGATAACGACCTTTCCTGATGATGCTGAAGACCCTGTAGTCAACCTCGTTTCAACAAGAATTGATGTTATCAGGGTAACACTTTATGGCGATGTAAAGCAGCACATTCTTCAGGAATACGCAGAAAAAACCAAAGACAGACTGCTGCAGGACAAGAGTATCAGCTGGGTAGAGATTGTTGGTGCCAAAGAATATGAAATTTCTGTTGAAATAAGCCAGCAAATGCTCCGTAAATACAATATTACTCTTAGTGATATTGCCAGAAAAATCGAGAATTCCTCGCTGGAGCTACCGGGTGGCAGCATAAAAACCTCCAGCGGCGAGCTGCTCCTCAGGGTGAAGAACGACCACGACTGGGCTCATGAATTTGCCCGAATACCTGTTATCAGTGATTTTAAGGGAAGCATTATCTACCTCGAAGATCTTGCTACAATTACCGAAAGTTTTGAGGATTCCAATCATATTGCCACCTATAACAGTCAGCCATCCATCGCCCTTGATATTGCTCGCATTGGTAAGGAAACCCCTATAGGGGTCGCTGCTGCGGTCAAGACCGCCATGGAGGATATTGGCGAAAGGTATCCAAACAGCATAAAATGGGTCATCAACAAGGATCGGTCAAAATTTTATGAACAAAGACTTCAGCTGCTTCTGAAAAATGCTCTTATCGGCCTAACCCTGGTATTGATTCTGCTCGGCACCTTTCTGGAGTTCCGCCTTGCCTGCTGGGTGACAACAGGAATCCCCATCTCCTTTCTGGGAGCTCTGCTCTTTCTTCCTCAATTCAATGTGTCCATCAACATGATCTCCATGTTTGCCTTTATTGTGGCTCTCGGTATCGTGGTTGATGATGCAATCATTGCCGGTGAAAACATTTACGAATACAGACAAAAAGGCTTACCTTTTGTGCAGGCAGCCATCAGGGGAGTCGAGGATGTCGCCATGCCGATCAGCTTTGCCATCCTGACCAATATTGTTGCCTTTATGCCCCTGCTGTTTGTACCGGGTATTCTGGGAAAAATATGGAAGGTGATTCCAATAGTGGTTATCACCATCTTTATAATATCCTGGCTGGAAGCCTTGTTTATTCTGCCAAGTCATCTTGCCCACAGCGGGCGTAAAAAGTTGGGCGGGATATTTAAACTCTTTGCAGCGCATCAAAAATTTGCAAATACCCAGTTAACAAGATTTATCAATACCATCTACACACCAAGTCTGGATTTCTGCCTGCGCTGGCGAACTGTGACAATTGCCGTCGGAATTGCCATGCTTATTAGTTCTGTGGCCTATATCGCTGGTGGTCGTATCAGTATGATTCTGATGCCCAGGGTCGAATCTGACCGGGCAGTGGTCACAGCCACACTCCCTCCTGGTACACCACTGTCCAGACTCCTGGAGGTACGAAACAGCCTCGAAGCTGCTATTGGCAGAGTTGCCGAAGAAAATGGCGGCGATGAGCTTCTCGAAGGCGTCTTCAGCAAAATAGATGAGAACGAAATAGAGATCAACGCCTATCTGACCGACCCTGATATCAGAACCCTCGCCACCATGGCAGTCACCAAAAAGTGGCGGGAAGAAGCGGGAAACATTGTCGGACTCCAATCCATCCTCTTTGAATCCGACCGTGGAGGACCGGGCAGTGGGGCTGCCCTTTCAATAGAGCTGAGTCACAGGGATATCAATATCCTGAATCAGGCTTCAGGCGAACTTGCTGCCAGAATTGCAGGTTTTGCATCAACCTCCGATGTAAACGATGGATTTACACCGGGGAAAGAACAACTCGACTTTCGGATAAATGCAGCAGGTGAATCTTTAGGCCTGACAGCCCGGTCCATAGCCCGACAGATACGTAACTCCTATCAAGGGGTCATAGCCTTAAAGAAACAGCGTAATCGCAACGAGGTAACAGTACGGGTACGGCTCCCAAAAGATGAGCGGTCAACAGAGGCTGCGCTGGAAGACATGATGATTCGTACCCCCCAGAACCGCTATGTACCAATTATGCAGGTAACCGAAATCAAACGTGGAAGAGCCTACACAAGCATTGACAGACGCAATGGCAGGAGAATCATAAAGGTAACAGCCAATGTCGAACCAATTGGCAGGGTAAATCAAATTACAGAAGCACTCAATGAAAAGACTCTCCCCGAACTTGCCCGGAAATATCCCAGTCTCACCTACGGCTATAAAGGAAGACAGGCAGACAGAAAGGAATCAATGAAAAGCATGTTGACAGGCTTTGTCCTTGCCATGATCGGTATATACATGTTACTGGCCGTCCCCTTCCGCAGTTACATTCAGCCGCTGGTCGTCATGTTTGCCATCCCCTTCGGACTGGTGGGCGCACTGGCTGGCCATATCCTTATGGGGTATAACATGAGTGTAATCAGCGTCATGGGACTACTCGCCCTGTCAGGTGTAATTGTCAATGACTCGCTGATACTGGTGGATTATGCCAATAAAAAGCTCAATACAGGACACACTGCCGTTGAAGCAATCAGACTTGCGGGTATAAGACGTTTCAGACCCATCATGTTGACAACCCTGACCACCTTCGGCGGCCTTGCGCCAATGATTTTTGAAACATCCATGCAGGCACGTTTTATGATTCCAATGGCCATTTCGCTTGGCTTTGGCATACTCTTTGTCACGATTATTACCCTCTTTCTTGTCCCCTGTTTTTTCCTTTTTCTGGAAGACGTAAAGACTTTTGTAAATGAAAGAGTATAAAGACTCCATTGTTGTAACATTTTTATAAGAGTACAGCATTTCAAAGGATAATAAATAGTTGCAAAATCAAACTCTTTTTACACTTCTACTCTCTATTTTTATCGCTCTGCTGGGTGTTGGCGTTATGGTGCCAATACTGCCTGTTTATGCTGAATCACTTGGAGCAGGCGGCTTCGCCCTGGGTATGGTTGTCGCCGTTTTTTCAATCAGTCGCGGTCTCATTATGCCTTACGTAGGTGTCTTGTCCGATAGTATTGGTAAAAAACAGTTTCTCATTGCAGGGCTTCTCATTTATGCCTGTGTCGGGCTCTTAATTCCCATGGCAAAGGAGATACCATACCTCCTGCTCATCCGCTTTTTTCATGGAGTAGGCTCTGCCATGATTGTCCCAATAGCCACAGCCTATATTTCTGCACTTTCACCCACAGGCTTCGAAGGACGTTACATGAGTTACCTCAATATAGCCATATTTTCAGGAATGGGCTGCGGACCAATTGTTGGAGGAATCATATACGATATTTTTGGTTTCCAGAGAGTCTTTTACAGTATGGCGTTTATGAGTATCATTGCCTGTCTACTCATCATCAAAAACCTTCCCGGTCATAAACTGGAACAGAAGAAAAAACCGGTCAGGGTTCTTGGCTGCCTTCTGACAATGCTCCGAAACAGAAAAACTCTCGGAATTCTCATTATCCGCTATGCGACCATGACTATAATAGTTCCATCCATGACATTTTTACCCCTGCTTCTGACCAGTTACCACGAAAGCAGCGGTTCCCTGGTCGGCATAATCATCGCCTGTCGAACCTTCGTTAACGCAGCTCTCCAAATTCCTTGCGGTAAACTGGCAGATAAATATGATAAACTCACCCTGCTGTTAACAGGGGTTACCATAATGACCCTGGCCCTGATAGCCATTCCTTCAACATCCAGTATCCTGATGATTGGTCTTGCCTACTCCATACTCGGCACAGGAGAAGCTATCTTCTGGCCGGTATTAGGTGCCTACGCCACAATCGAAGCACGCAGGAACTACGGGCATGGTGCCATGATGGGCGTGCTCAATCTTTCCATGAGTGCAGGGGTTCTTAGCGGAGCAATCCTTACAGGTTTTAGCATGGATATGCTTGGCATCCATTGGTCTTTCTACAGTCCGGCAATATTCATAGCCGCAGCAACAATTATCGGCGCCCTGATGATTCATGGATGTGAAACAGAAGAACTTACGAGCTAAATTCAATATCATCTGATCTTCCGGGCAACTCCTTTATATACAGATCCTGCTTGGTAAAAGGAATCTCAATGTTATGGCGGGCAAATTCCTTGTAAATCCTGCAATTCAGTACATGCAAGGCACGCCCGCGCAGCTCCGGCTTTGGAACCCAGCAGAGTAACTCAAAGTCAAGACTGGAAGCTCCAAAAACACGAAAACGCACCCGTGGAGGCGGACTGTCTTCGACCAAAACTTCTTCCTCTGCTATTTTCAGCAGAATATCCTGCACCAAATCAATATCGCTACCATAGGCAACCCCCACAGCCACGCGCAGACGCATCTTTTCCACAGGACCACCAGACTGATTGACGATGGTTGTGTTGCCAATAATGGAATTCGGAATAGTTATTTCAATATCATCACGGGTGAGCAGTCTGGTGGAACGCAAGCCTATATGTTTGACCTGTCCACGCCCTCCCCGATCGAGAACAACATAATCCCCCACCTTATAAGGAGCATCCGCCAAAATAAACACCCCCGAGAAGAGGTTGGATAAGGTATCCTTTGCAGCAAAACCGACAGCAATACCAGCAATTCCTGCCGATGCCAGCCAAGCAGTCAGATTGATATTCCAGATCATAAAAAAGAAATAAATACCAACAGCAAAGATGATCACCTTTGCCCCATTATCAAAGAGAGTCACAGTACGTCTCTGGACGAAGGAGTGTTCATCATCAACTTGAGCCATCTTGTTCAACACCAGATGAGCCAGACGAATCAGAAACACTATCCAAATAATCAGACCGACAGTTCTAATACCTCTACCAGTCAAGAGAAGAACCTTGTCACTAAGCGGTAACATATTCAAACCAGTAATAAAGCCGGTCACAAGGAAGGAATAATAGACTGGCGGACGAGCAAGACAAGCAATACGGTCATCAATACTAGAGGATGTTTTACGGGTTAGCTTGCCAACAATCCTAAAAAGCAGCCAGCTAAGAAATGACGCCATTACAAAAGTTGCAATAATAACAGACATTCCCTGAAGCCAGGGGCTGCCGGAAAAAATGTCTGCCACCGGCTGTAAGACATCCACTATAAAATCTGTCCCTGCCATTTCCTGAGCTTTCTCTTTTTTTGCACCACCTTCGGCAGCAAGGACATTAAGCAATGATACATGAAACAAAACAATCGTTATAAAAAAAACTCTCAACGCAGATGCCATCGAATTCCCCCTGGAACTATAAAAAATATGAGATCTAATAAATTAATTCAGACAAATAGTTCGTACTCTAACAGATTCGCTGTAAACTGACAAAGCCTCCTTGAAAAACGGGTTCAAATTGATTAATAAGGGTGCTTTGTTCCTGCAGAATAACCACCGACAATAAATTAACCTGCATCGACAGAACATATACCGTTACTTTATCCGGCAAATTTCAGACAAAGCTATGTTTAAATCCTTTTTCCCAAACCCGAAATTATTTTTTCCATCCCTGATTATCTGGGCCCTGTTCTGCGTTTCAATATGGTACGGCTACAGCAATGAACTGGGTAAGCTCATTGGTCTCACCGTCAAGCAAACCAGCCCGGTAGTAGGGCTTGGCCATTTTGTCACAGATTCTTTCCTGTTGCTCTATTGCTACTATTTTGTTACAGTCCTGCTTTTTGGACTGTTCTGGATAAGAGTATCACCGCATAAATGGCAGTACTGGTCAATCTTTGGTTCAGCAGCAATACTCTTTTCCACCTACTTTTCTGTACAGGTTTCCGTTGCCATCAATAATTGGCGACGCCCCTTTTTCGATGCAGTGCAGAACGCCTTGACAACAGGCTCAACAGTACAGGTGGCGGAGCTTTATAGCCTCATCTCAATCTTTGCCCAGATCGCCTTTCTCTTTATTATAATCTATGTGGGAACCCGATTTATGGTCAGCCATTACATCTTCCGCTGGCGAACAGCCATGAATGATTATTACACAGAACAATGGTCCCGGGTAAGACATATTGAGGGCGCCTCCCAGCGTATTCAGGAAGATACCATGAGATTTGCCTCCATAATGGAGGGGCTGGGGGTTGCCATGGTCGATTCTATCATGACCCTCTTTGCCTTTCTTCCTGTACTCTGGTCGCTCTCAAACTATGTTAAGGAACTCCCCATCGTTGGAGCAATACCGCATCCGCTCTTTGTTGCTGCAATAATATGGTCCCTGTTTGGAACTGGTTTACTTGCTGGCGTTGGCATCAAACTGCCAGGTCTTGAATTCAGGAATCAAAGAGTGGAAGCTGCTTATAGAAAGGAACTGGTTTACGGTGAAGATGACCCTGCAAGGGCAACACCCGTGACTCTCAAGGAGCTTTTCAGTGATGTTCGTCGTAACTACTTCCGTCTTTATTTTCATTATATGTACTTCAATATCGCCAGAAGTCTGTACCTCCAGGCAGACAATATCTTTGCCTACCTCATTCTCATTCCAACTATTGCAGCCGGAACAATTACCTTTGGCATATTACAGCAGATTCTTACGGCTTTCAGTCAGGTAAGTAACTCTTTTCAGTATCTGGTTAACTCCTGGACAACCATCGTCGAATTACTTTCAGTATACAAACGTCTGGCTTCTTTCGAAGCAGCAATCTACCATAAACCTCTGCCAAGAATCGACTCTGAATATCGACCGGAGGTCAGCGATAAATAAAGGATGCAAAGAGGATAAACATCAGTAACAAGTATCAGTTATGCCATCCTGAAATGTATTGTTTACTCTGGTGAGAAAACCTACCTTGCAAGGTCAAGAATTTTTCTGGCAACACAATTCCTGCCCTTTAACACTTTGGAGCCACGGGTAATCTTGCATAAACTCATCCCGTATTTTGCTGCAATAGAACGCTGCGGCTCTCCGTTGTACAAGCCTTTTAAAAGCTGCCAGCGAAGAGCAAGATCGTTCACCTCCTTGCTGGTCAGCATCTCTTCAATAAATCTCTCCATTTCTTCAGGATTGCTTATTGAAGCAAATACCTTTGCAATTTCTTTTTTGTATGCTTTCATAACCAAACAATACTTTTGATTAATATTTTTTGCGATAAAACGAGTTCACGTACCTTTATTATGAAAGAATTTGTCTCAATATTCAACAGTTAGCTGCTTCTTAACATCTCGGTAAGCCCTGTTCCCCGCCTGCTCAACCGCGAAACTGCTGTCCGAAGGATCTCTTGCCCTGCAACAAGAGACACCTTCTTCCTGGCTCTGGTAATCCCCGTATAAAGAAGCTCTCGACAGAGCAGCTGATTATCAGCATCGGGAAAAATCAACAACACCTCCTCAAACTCTGAGCCCTGACTTTTATGGACTGTCATGGCGTATAAGGTTTCGCAGTTATGCAAGGCAGCGGTCGGAAACCTCTTAAAACTGTTCCCATCCTCAAACCAGACCCGCAAGGTACCTTGCTCATCAGCAAGACATATTCCAATATCCCCATTGTAAAGTCCGAGATCATAATCATTACGGTTCACCAGGACAGGACGCCCTGGGTACCAGGTATTTTTGACGACATCATGACCTTTGCCATAAAGAGCCGTCTCTACCATGCTGTTTATACCTTCCACGCCGTACAAACCACGCTTTACACAACAGAGAACCATAAACTTTTTTAACTGCTCAAAAAGCTTGCGAATATCACGACATTCCGTTTTTTTCGCAAGATGAATATAGCGAAGAAAGTTTTCCTCAATCCTTTGCTGCCAGTTTTCATGCAAGAGACAGGGACGAACCAGCTCTAAAAAAAGTGCTGGATCACCGCTTTTCACACTCTCCGCAAGAGCCTTGATTGCTCCTTCAAAACGATAGGTTTTCTTCAGTTCAACACTACAGGCGGGAAGCCCCTTGAGGACAGCCGATAAAACTGTCCCGGATTCAACAGAAGCAAGTTGATCCTTATCTCCCAAAAGAAGAAGCCTGCTCCCTGGCTTGAGAGCGTCCACCAATTTACTCATAAGAGCAAGATCAACCATTGACGCCTCATCCACCAAAACAAGATCATAAGGGAGAGGATTTTCCCTGTTACAAATAAACCTTGTTGAGTAACGCTGATACCCAAGTAAACGATGCAGGGTCATAGCTGATTCTGGCAGCCATGCTGAAGCTTCATCCTGAAGAACCTGAGGCAGCATGGGAATACCTCCGCAAACCGATTCATAAAGCCGTTGAGCCGCCTTTCCTGTGGGAGCACAAAGAGCTACCCTGAAACGATTCCGGGCAGTATGAACAAGTGTGGCAATAATCCGCACCACCGTTGTGGTCTTGCCTGTACCCGGCCCGCCTGAAACAATGAGAAAGGGATGTTCCAGAGCCTTTATAGCCGCATACCGTTGCAGATTTTCTTCCCCTCCTTCATATTCCTCGCCAAAGGTCAGTGCCAACAATTCTTCATCGACCTCAAAACTATCCTCCTTACAGGCTGCAATAGCTTGTAACTGCCTGGTCAAACGAGCTTCATAAAAAAAATAACGCTGAAGATAAAGCTTGTCTCCAAATAAAACCAGTGGCAAATCAGGCACCTCATCAATACCCTGTACCATCCTGACAGACTGGCATTGACCCAGCAGTTCCTGTTCGGAAGCAGAGAGCTGAATACAACTGCTGCCCTTTTCAAGACTGGAAGTCAAGCGTAAAACAATATTCTGAAATTGCTCCCCTCTCTCGCCATGCAACTCTTCATGGCCTAAAAGAAACTTACTGAAATGCTTATCAAAAAAATTATACTCGTTTTTCATTGTTCCCTTCCTTCCCTTACCAGCAGATCAAGTTGATTGATAAGTTTTTCGTCAGGGATAGTGCTGAAGACACCTGAGCCCGGAAAAGACCGGTGCATACCTCGCAGAAACAGATACAATACTCCACCAAAATGCCTGCCATAGTCATAATCAGGAACAAATGCCTGTAAATGTTGATGCAGCACCAGACTATAGATAAAATATTGCAGTCCGTAATTATGCGAACTCATAGCATAAAGGAGATTGTCTGCTGAATAATCAGCCAGAGAGTCGCCCAGGTAATTACTCTTATAGTCGACTACATAATATTTTCCATCATGCATACAAACAAGATCCACAAAACCGGTCATATAGCCCTGTAACTGTTTCTCCGCAAGAAGTCTTACGGCAGGTTCATTGTGCAATATCGTGTTGATATGACTAATATTAAAATGTTCCAGATGAAGATAAAACTCCATCTCCTTCACGCAGTGTTCTTCCTTCAGGCCCGCCAGGATAAAACTGTCGGCAGCCGTCACAGAAAGAGGAGTTCTTACCACCTCTGAAAGCATCGTAACAAGCAGATTTTCATCTGCCTCAACCCCGTAATAAGCACATTTCCTTGCGACCAGTTCCCCTAGCATATTACTTTCAGTACCCCGGGCAATCTCCTGAAAAGTCAATTCCTCCAAAATATCATGCACAGCGTTACCAAAATGAGCTCCCTTAGGCAGACCTGCATAGGCAGAAAGACCATTGGGCAAGACCTCTGTGCTCTCTGCCTTGGATATATGGGGCAGATCGTCATGCTCCCCCAGGGAGGCAAGAGCTGAGTAGCTGCTGACCTGATAGTCGGTTTCAAGACTTCTGCCACTCTTTTTGCGGAGAGTAATTTCACTATATTCCAATTGAGATGAGTAATGACCGGATATATCAACATCGGCAATAGTGCTGACCGTGCCAAGCTCCCTCAATCTCTCCGCCTGTTCTGCATAGGAAACATTTTGAGAATCAAACAGCAGATAACCAAGGGCTGATTCAAAAGATTTATCTGTATGTTTTGTGGCAGAGGTATCCGCCCAGTAGCAATAACAGCAAAGTTCAGCACGGGTTAAGGCGACATAAAGTAAACGCAGCTCCTCTGCCAGCTCTTCATTTCTCGCCAATGCTTTTCTGGCTGCAAATTTTTCAGAACCAAAGTCCAGCACATTCCCATCATCAAAACAGCTGATAAACTCTTTCTCATGTTTGAGCCGGGCACTTCTTTTATAGGAATCCGGGCAGAAAACAACTGGATACTGCAATCCCTTGGAACTGTGAACAGTGACAATTTGTACGGCATCATCATCACTTTCAAGGCGTAATTCAAAAGCCTCATCTTTTTCATCACTGTTCAATGAATTTTGTAACCAGAAAAGGGTTTGACAGGGGCCCCAATTCCCTTCGTTTTCCGCCTCCTGCAATAATTCAAAAAGGTGAAGATAGTTTGCTGTTCGTCGCTGACCGCCAGGAAGTAGTGCCAGATTGGTAAAAAGATTCTTTTCCTCCACTAAATGATAGAGCATCTGCAAAACACCTCTATCATACCAGATCCTGTTGCACTCCAGAAAGCAATCGTACCAGCGGGCAACGGCGGCCTCATCTCGCCAAAGCTGGTATATCTGCTCACCACTATAACCAAACAGGGAACCTATCATGCTGCTCTTTATCGACTGCATGTTTTCAAAGTCAAGGATTCCCCGCAATAACAACAGCAATTCTCTGCTTTCTACGGTTTCAAAGATGCTCTTTTTACCAGCAATTATTGCCGGAATACCATAGTCAACAAGAGCTTTTTGATATACCTCCGCCTGCTTGTGAGCCCGCACCAGAATTGCAATATCTCCAGGTGCCAACAACCTTTTTTCTACCTGCCCTGTTGATTCATTACAACACAAGGCACCATTCTCTGTGTCAAGCAAATTCAAACATTCCTGGACAACATCTTGCAAAACCATCCGATCGACAAGATTGGGTTTGATAGCTGCAATTTCCCCCTTACTGTTCCTGAATGGTTCAGGCAGGCAATAGATGAAAGAAGGCAATAGCGTTCCCTTGTTGTCTGCAAGATATGTTGTTCCATCCAGACCTGGCTCGACTCTCTTATAGGCAACCGTCTGCTCTTCAAACAAAAAGGGCCTTGCCCTGCTCAGAAAAAGCCTGTTCACCCCTTCGACAAGCTCAGGATAAGAGCGATAATTCGTGTTCAGACTAAAATAATAATCGGCCTTTTTACAGGCAGCAAAATAAGAATAAATATCCGCCCCGCGAAACTTGTATATAGCCTGCCTGGGGTCACCAATCAAATAGAGTTTATGGTTTTTAGAAGCAAAAAGTGTTGAAAAGATGTGCCACTGAGCACTGTCTGTGTCCTGAAACTCATCAATCAGGGCAACCTCAAATCTGTTTTGCAAAAGCGCTTTTAAACGGGAACCATTTTCAGCCCGAAGAGCATCGGAAAGAGTCGTAACCAGCTGGTCAAAAGAAATAACACCTTCTTCTTCAAGACAAAAATCAACTCTCTTCTGAATCTCCTGCAGGGCAAATATCTGAAAGGCAATCAACAGGTTCCTGTGGTCTTGCAGCAGCCGGGCAAGTTCCTGCTTCGGCAGACTAAGTTCCTGAATGTATTGTTCCTGTAAGGCTTTTTTGATCTTGCGACTATTTATTGCTCCTTGCAGATTTTCCGCAAGCAGGCATTCAAGTCGTGCTGGAAAATTTTCTGTTTTACCCTCACAAAAAAGTATAAGACCTTCTAGGGCCTTCTGAGACTTCTCGCGATCTGAAGCTTTTAAATCATTTTCAAGACAATGCTTCATTCGAATAACAAATTCCGCACCATTTTTTTGCCACCAATCCCGTAGAGCGGCAATCGAAGCTTCCAGCCTTGTCCAAAGCCGGTTCATGGACTCAGGTTGCGGTTCAAGCCTGATACTCCTGTCCGTAGTCTTGATAGAAGTTTTCAACAACGCTGCAGGTTCGCTGAATTTTTCCAATATAAGCGAACACTTCCAGGTCTCAAGAGGATAAACTTCCCGGCGCCAGAAATATTCGGAACATCGTTTGTAATAACCGGCAAGCGAAGGCAACAGTTCAACATCAAAGAGTTGATTAGCCTCAACACTCTGCTCCTGCAACATCCGCTGACAAAAACCATGAATGGTAAAAGCTGCAAGTCTGTCTATTTCGGCAAGAGCAATCTTTAACCGGCCAAGATAGAGCTTTCGCAGCTCTTCTGTTTCAATGCCAGCAAACCACTCGCAGAGAACCTGATCGTAATTCTCCTCCCTGCCTTCCAGTAAATTGCGTGCCTCCAGCAAACGCAAGCGGATGCGCTCACGAAGTTCAGCAGCAGCAGCTTTTGTGTAAGTAACCACCAGAATACGCTCAAGCTCGCTGTTATTTTCCGTAACAGCACGCAAAACAAGCATGGCAAGGGCAAATGTTTTACCGGTTCCGGCACTGGCCTCCAGCAGATAAACACCTGATCTCAGCGGTGTTTTCACGCAATCAAACTCCAGAGGAGTGAGTAACCGTTCAGCATTGTTCATCATAGACCTCCCAGAGTGGTGCAAAAAGTTCCTCATACAAGGCTTCAAAACCATTTTCGAAGAACTCTTCAGCCTCCCCCATAACGAGGGCAAGCTCCGGTTCTCTTCCGGCAGCGGCAGAATCCTCAAGCTGTTTAATGGCGGTATCACGTGGGCTCTTTCCCCTGCCGCTCTTTACCTGTAGTTTCTTGCCATACTGAAAGGCAGTCTCAATATGGAAATGACTCAATTTTTCTGAACCCGCGACAAAGTGGTCAATAAGGGCGAGTAAATGACTCGCAGCCGGACGCCCTTTCAATCGAAAAACTGTATCCTTTGCAAGCCCCCAGGTTTCAGATTCATCACCAGAAACAGCAGACAAGACGAGATGATGCAACCAGCATTCAAATAAAAATTTGCCACGCAAGTTTGAATATCTATGCATCAAGAGACCTTTTTCCCGCCTCTTGAGAGTTCCATAAAGTTTGTAGTTTCCCAGCTCCAGTTCATAACTCTGCGGTTCCAGCTCAGCACCCAGATCAATACGCCGAATTTTATCGACAAAAGGCTCAAGTTCAGTTGTAAACCCCGCAAATTTAACAACTCCAGGTTCCCCCAACATCCAGCGGCCTCTGCTAGTTTTCAGTTTCAGTAAATCAGACGATGCCTTACCTCTCAGTTGGGCCTCAATCAGATCATCTGCCACCTGAAACCGCTCCAGCGCATCGACAGCAAAAGTTTCACTTTCCTCAGGCAAACTCTGACCTGGCTGCAGATTAATCCCGAGAGAATTACGGACAAACCATCTTTGAGGATTTTTGTAAAACGACAACAGATTAGCAAAATTTATCTCTTTAATTTCTCTTAGTTCAACAACAGCATCCTCACCCCACCAATGTCCTAAATTATGTTCACTCTTTTTACCTGCCACATAGCCTCTTGCTACAGCGCCACTGCTTTCCGAGTAAGTGAACAGGCCTGAATCCTGAGAAAAATAACGCATATTAAAAGGATGCAGGGGGTGTTCAACAACAATGTCGTCCTTTTTTATAGAATAGGAATATTCCAGCGTTTCAAGTAATTCACCAACCACGACGGAAGGCGGAAGTTCCTCATTATTTTTTATTGAACGGCCGACATAACTGAGATAGAGACAATCTCTTGCGGAAACAAGCGCTTCCAGAAACTGATAGCGGTCATCAACCCTAGGTGACCTGTCTCCAAGCCGTCGAAAGTTCGCCTGAAGGTCAAAACTGCAATGTTTATCTTGCCGAGGGAAACTGTCTCCATTTAAGCCAAGGAGGCAAACAACCTGAAAAGGAATGGAACGCATCGGCAGCATGGAGCAAAAGGTTAGTTGTCCACGAAGAAAACCAGAGCTTGATCTTGATTCGGCAGAGGTCATGGTAAACCATTCAGCTATGACCTTGAAGTTGACGACTTCTCCGTGATACTCTGCTGCCTCCATGAGTTCTGTAAGCAGTTGATGCAACTCCCGTAAATCTGTTTCATCGCAGCCGACAAAGAGACGATCGACATCAGTACGGAGAATTTCAGCCCATTCTTGCAGGCTCTTATCCGAGCTGTAGGACTCACTTGCCCGACGTATCAATGCAACAAATTCACACAAACCACCCAAAATACGTCCGCTACTACCTTCAATATCCTGATAACCATAGATACCAGCAACCGGTTCGTTTGAAACAACAGCAAAACCCATCAGCAGCCGCTCAAGTCCCTGAAGCCAGCTGTTCTCATTAAAGAGTTCCCCCCGCTCCCCAAGTCCAGACCTAATGCCAGCTTCAACCAGCCATTTCTGAATATAATCAAAATCAGTCTCAGTAAGCTCAAAGGCAGGAAAAACATGTTTTACCCGTAACAGGTCAAGTAATTCTCTCCAGCCAAAGTCCCCTGCAAGAATTTGCAGGTAGGAAAGAAAAGCAGACATTACGGAGTTCCGTTTTCTTAATGCCCGATCGGCAATAGAGTGCTGAATATCATGAAAAACAGCCGGAATGAACGAAGCATACTGTTGAATATCTGGTGCCATAACCACAATATCCCGTAATTCCAGTGTTTCATCCTGATAAAGTAAATCAAGAATATGGTCCTTGAGAACGGCAAGCTCCCTGAGAGGAGAATGACAGGATATTATGCGCAGGGAATCATCAACAGGAAGACTCGATCTTTCGGGCTGAACACCTCTCAGAATATCTGCCTGTAACCGGGTCAGGAGGCTTGTTTTTTCATCTGCAGGGTTATGATATCCGGCAAATTCAAAATGAAAATCAACATTTTCCACCAGCATCTTCTGAAAATCCCGACCCTGCAAGCCAAGTGCTGCCAATAGAGGGTGATACAGCTCTCTTTCGTCATCTTTGGGTAACTCACCCTCTTTCGCCAGCAAGCCTTTAAGACGGGTCATCCTGCTTTTTTTGCTTTCAATCTCCCCCCAATATTCCTTACAGGGCGACAGAACATAGAGGTGCACGTCTGTGTGAAGAGCAAGTGCCTTTAAAAACTCAAGAAAAATCGGTGCCATGATATGCAGGCCAAAAACAGAAACCCTGCGGGGAAGATCAGGAGAAGCCCCTGCTCTTAAACGCTCTGTCAGCTCCGCAAAAATTTCACCACGGTGCTTATCATCCTTACCTGTGGCCATACTCAGGCGACACCAGAGATCAGCCTGCCACTCTTCAACAGAGTCCCCCGACACAAGTTCATGACGGAGCCAGGCTGCCAGCAGATCACTACGCATCAACTGATATTCATCGAAAATCTGGGCAAGTTTACGGGCAAGCTGGAAACGCTTTACTTCTTTATTCCTGCCGGAAAGATAATGATGAAGGAACTGATATTTTTCATTGTTGACATCCCTTAACAATGCCTCCAGTTTCCAGACAGTATTTTTCCGGTCAAAGCCCTCTCCCGATGTGACATAGCCAAGACGAGCAGCAATTTCCTGCTGAAAGGAAAGAGGTAAAAGAAAATCATAATTACACCAGCTTTGGAAATGGGACGCCAGACGCTGGGCAATAAGCCGCTCCATACCCTGACTCTGAACGAGAAAAATTTCTTTTTCCAAAAGAGACAGCCTTCCTCCGGCTTCAATCACAGCAGCAAGCTGCTCAAGCAGAATCTCGGTTCTGTTGGATGTGTGGAGATAAAACATAGCTCAGTAAAACCGTGCAGGTTACCAGAATCATTCAGCTTAAGATTTCCTGCACAATTGTCTTTAATCTGCAGAATTTGTTTTGACCGTTTACAGAAAGACAAGAGACAGGTACAATCACCTTACGCTTTTGCTCCGCTATAGACCCAGATAGCATAAACCAGGCCAGCGACAATACCAATGGCGAGAAAAATTCTGAGTCTTCTGTCCCAGGGAAGTTTTTCCCCACCGGACATATATTGCAGAACAGCTATGAGAAAATATGTAATACCAGCAACATAAGGAACTGTTTTCACAAGCTGCCATGCCGTTGCCTGCAAGGTAGCAACGACATTGATATTTTGTATGATGAGCCAGACAACAGTGAAATCAACAGGTTGTTCAATAGTTCCAATATCATTTACCTTTAATCTTAAGTTGAAAAGCAGGTAGATAACAATTGAAACGTAAAAAGTAAATCTATTCGCGAGACCTTTCATATGCGTACTCTAAAAAGTTTATATTTCCCTGGCACTTCTATCTATTCTCCACAGCAATACCCTATGTTTCTCTTACCATTGAATATTCACATCCTGCAACCTGTGGAAGATATGGCAATTGCAAAAGATGCAACTCTTGCTGATACTTTCATTAAAAACGGTTTCTGTCAAGGATATACTCCAAAGCCGCTAGGAGAAGATCGGGGCAAATTCATCCAGCTGCTCAATGATATTCAGCAGCGAAAGGATGATTACGCCGCCCAACTTTCACATTTAACGATTGCAGCCATGTCTGACCGCAAAGAACGTCAGCTTGAATCACGTAACGATATTCTCTCATCACTCATCTCGGGACAGGAACCCAGGCAAAAAACAGAGGATAACGAAAAGGCTGATTTATGGAAGGCAAGACTCATATTGAAACTGGCTGAGATTCTTGAGAAAGAAGAAGAAGATCTGAGCCGTAACCTGACTCTCCTGGAAGATTACGAAACAGAACTGATTCAGGAATTACAGGGAATCCAGGATGAGGAGGAGGGAAACCCATTTGCCGATCTGCAACAGTTGAAGAAAAATATGATCAGCCAGCGAGCAGGTACCAGCCAAAACCGTTTAAAGGCATGGCAAAAGCTTGTTAAGGATTCTCAGGAAATAAAAGAAATCGAAACATTTGTAACCGACTCCAATGACGCTACTGAGCTGTTACTGGAAAGATTTCATGAGGCTGAGGGAAAAACACCGGAGGTATCTTTCTCCCTGTCACTGCCAGCAATCACAAGCTGGAACAATGATGATTCCGTAGAACAGATTGTAAATTTCAGAAAAGACTTTGAGAATCATGAAAAGCTTATCACAATGCTAAAAGACGGAAAAGCAGACAAGGAACTGATTGCTCAGTGGAACACTGCAATAGAAAAGACCTTTCCCGAAAACAATTTTGGGAAAAAACAGGTCAGGGTCTATCATTTCAACAAATACGGATGTTTTAATCTGCTAGAGAGCAGACAAGCCGAACCAACCCAAACAGGCATATTTATCACCATTACTGCTAACGAGTAATTCATCACTGTTTAATCACACAGATCAACAAAACTTGCCCCGGTAAGATCAGCCAAATCTTTTGGGGCAAGTTCAATTTCCAAACCACGTTTTCCGGCACTTACATAAAGAGTGTTCAGGGCAAGAGCTGAGTGATCAATAAAAGTCGGCAACACTTTTTTCTGTCCCAGAGGACTGACACCACCAGGAACGTAACCTGTTGTTTTCTGCACCCTGTTCTTGTCTGCCATAGCAATTCTCTTGCTTCCACAGACCCCAGCGCCCTTTTTCAGATTGAGACTTTTGGCTACAGGTATAACAGCAACAATCAGTTTTTTATCACTCGTCTCAACAAGCAGAGTCTTAAAAACCTGAGCTTCATCAATCCTTAACTTTTCCACAGCCTCCAAACCATAAGAGACTGCCTTCGGGTCATGCTTATACCGGTGCAGATTGAATGCTATACCTGCCTTCCTGGCTATTCGTACTCCAGGTGTCACCGACTATCCCGCCTCTTTTATTTCCACTACAGCCTGGAGATCTCTATCCATCCACACAACAGGTATAGGGATTAATCGTCATCACCGGGCAAGATGCCGAACGAACGACCTTATCAGCCACGGAACCAAACATAATCTTTTCAAGCCCCTTGTAACCGTGAGTTCCCATGATAATCAGATCTGCTCCAATATCACCGGCATATTCCACAATACGCTCACCAACATCACCCATCAGTACCTTGCTCTCTACTGACTTAACACCTGATTTTTCAAGGGAATCTTTCAACCCGTCATAAAACTCGGTCATTTTCTCCTCTGCACTAGTCACTAATTCGCCCTCAAGGCTTGGCATACTCATCTGCGGAACAAAAAAACCGGAGTAATTTTCAAAATTCTGAACAACAAAAAGAAGATGAAAAGCCGCTCCAAATTTTCCAGCCATATAGGCAGCAGACTCTGCTATCAAACTTGAATTATCTGAAAAATCGATGGGCGTTACTACACATTCAATGCCTTTAATTATACTCATAAAGACCTCCTTTATCTAAAAAAATGGTTCACTACCCGACAACTACACCTTCCCTTCATACTTTTATGTTTTCATATCAAACAGGGAAAAACAAGCTATTTTCTACGATCCCCCTGCTGTTTCTATTGAGAAATATAATTACTCTGACAAATAAATCATCCAAGAAAAGACAGTACCATTGCGGCACTCACCAACAAAGGACTAACAATAAGATGCTATTCTCATTCCATAAAACTATTGGCAGCCTCACAGATTATTTAATTTATGGGACTTTTCTCTTCATCAACTTGACTTCAATCATTTTCGTTATTACCAATTACTAGCATGATTCTCTCCGAGTCATTTTTATGAAGTTCATTCACAATTCAATGCTATCTCAATGGAGGAAAACTCATGAAAAAAACTGGACTTTCAATGATTGCTGTCGCTCTCTTCACCATCACTTTTGCTACTCTCACACCACAGTTTGCCTCGGCACATTGCCAGGTACCATGTGGAATTTATGATGATCACGCCAGGGTACACGCAATGCTCGAAGATGCAACGACTGTTCAGAAATCCGCAAAACTTATTGGAGAGCTTGCAGGCAAAACTGACGCTCAATCACAAAACCAGTTGGTAAGATGGGTTAATACCAAGGAATTTCATGCTCAAAGGGTTATTTCCACAATGGCCGATTATTTTCTCACCCAGCGTGTTAAACCCAGTCAAAAAGATTATATGGAAAGGCTGCAAAAGCATCATGCCGTTATTCTCGCAGCGATGAAGGTAAAACAATCAGCTGGAACCGAAGCAGGTCAAGCTCTCCAAAAAGCAATCGAGGCAATAGCCCCCTACTACACACCCAAGTAAACCACTATCCTGTGCCGGGCATATTCACTCCCCGGCACAACGGCCATTCCCCACTATCAACGAAGCAAGTCATTAATAATCTTCCTGTACTTTTTTTCTATAACGTGACGTTTTTTCTTGAAGGTATTGGTTAGTTCTTCACCAAGGGTGAATTCTCTGTCCAGAAAGGTAATATTCTGTAATTTTTCATAGGGTTTGAAACCTTCCTTAGGTTTGAGCCTTTCATTAATATCCTTACGAATCTGCTCTAATACTGTGGAATTTTTTAGAAGCTCCTCTCCAGAATCTCTAAGGTCAGTTATTTTAGAATTAACATATTTAACCAGCTGTTCCTTATCGGCAACAAGAAGAGCACCAAGCCCTTTCTTATCCTGACCAACCAACACGGCATCCTGAATAAAGGGAAAAACTGAAATGGTACTTTCAATATTGGTAGGATCGATATTCTCACCACTGGAAAGTACAATAATATCCTTGGCACGACCGGTTACTACAAGATCACCGGTTATAGTAATCCGACCAAGATCACCAGTTCTAAAAAAACCGTCTTCCGTGAAAGACTTCTGATTTTCTTCTTCATTTTTATAGTAACCAGCAGTTACCTGATCGCCAAAAACTTCAATTAGCCCTTCCTCGCCCTGCTCAACCTCATCACCATCTTCATTAACAATACGAATGGTGGTATCGGCCACACCCGGTCCAACTGTACCGTAAACACGGCAATCAAGACCGCGTCCGGCAATAGCGGGAGAACATTCGGTCATACCATAGGCATTGACGATACGGATACCCACCGCATCAATCCATTCCTCAAGATAGCGAGCCAAGCTACCACCACCACTGATTGCCAGTCGGAGATTTCCACCAAAACGCTGCCGCACCGCTGCAAGCTTTTTATCGGCCAGCTTATAAAGTGGATAGACAAGAATCAGCTTACACAACGAACAAGCCTTCGTCCAAAACAATTCAAAACCACCAGGTTTTTGAAAGACCGGCATTCTATCAAAAAACTTGCGTTTGTTTTTTCTATACACAACCGAGCCCCAGAGCAAAGCACTGAACACTCTATAGGCGCCATTTCCTCTCTTTCGGACTCCAGCCTGCACCTTCGAATAAAGAGACTCCCAGACTCTTGGCACAGTGGCCACCAAGGTCGGTTTGTATTTTTCCAGATCCTGCGCAAAAGTTTTTACAGAAGAATAAACAAGGGTAGTTCCTCGAGACAATCCCACATACTCAGCTGTACGCTCAAAAATATGCCAACTGGGCAGGAGAGAAAGCCAGCTATCTTCCTCCGTCAAACGGATCATATCAGGCACACAACTTACATTATGCATAATATTCTTATGACTCAGTTGAACCCCTTTAGGCATTCCTGTAGTCCCGGAAGTATAAATCAAGGTAAGTAAATCATCTGGCTCTGTCTTATACCCTTCTTCAATAAAAGCATCTACGTCCCTATCCGTATATTCACGACAGGAAAGAATATCCTGATAAGAGTAAGTATTACTGAACATTTTATGAATTTCAGGCCCTTCCATCACGAACAGCCCTTTGAGCCTGCGACATTTCTTGACAAAATCATTATGGATTTCGAGCAACTTTGGAGTCTCTGCGATGAGATATTTGGACTCAGAATGTTCCACGATAAACTCCAGCTCTGGAGTTGGTGTATCAGAACCACGTGGCACATTAACAGCACCAAAGGACATCATGGCAAGGTCAGTAACAATCCAGGCATAACGATTGTCCGAGAGCAACATAACCTTATCCCCACGCGACACCCCCCGTTTACGCAAAGCCTTGGAAAGCAATAGAACATCTTCAAAAAGTTTAGCATAGCTTACCCTATGCTCCTGTTTACCTATTCGATAGATAAAGGCAATGTTATTACTGTAATTCACCACACTCTGCATAAACATATCAAAGAGAGTGAACATTTCTTCGCGTATGGGCAGTTTTCTGACATCCAGCTTTCCGTTATCTGACATTATTTCACTCCCCAATGAATTGCGATAGTTCCCATCATAAATTTCTTATATTCCACATCAACAAAACCTGCTTTTCCGAACTGCTCTGCCAATGCTTCTGCAGAATGAAACTCCATGGTTGAACCACTCAAATAGGCATAGGCTTCCTCATCTGAAGCAATCAATCTGCCAAGTAAGGGAATGCCATACTTAAAATAGCACTGTAGAAAGGGGTAGAGCAGATTTTTCTCAGGCGGAGTGGTATCCAGACCAACTATCTTGCCTCCTGGTTTCAGTACACGATAGATTTCCTGCAGAACATGCAAGGAATCGTCCACATTACGCAATAAATACCCAAAGGTTACCGCCTCAAAGCTATTATCTTCAAAAGGAAGATTGGTAGCATCACAAAACTGCCAATGTATATCAAGATCAGCAAATCTTTTTTCTGCCTCAACCAGCATATTTGTTGAAAAATCACCACCAGTGACTTTCGCGGCTGGATTGGATTTTTTTAAGAGTGCTGCAATATCACCTGTACCTGTTGCCAGGTCAAGGACGTCTCCTGTCCCCGGTTTCCCAGCCTTTGCCACCACAAACATGCGCCACTTCTGATCCTGCCCCAGAGTCATCACCCTGTTCATAAAATCGTAACGGGAGGCAATGGCATCAAACATTTTCTGCACCCCTGGCCCTTTACTCACCCGACACTCCTCTCTCAAACATTTTCATATTCATCTAACATGCATAATTACCACACTAGCAGGGAGCTGATCCAACTGTTCGAGGAAAGGGAATAACCTCACGGATATTTGCCATTCCTGTCACATACTGCACCAAACGCTCAAAACCAAGACCAAACCCGGAATGCGGAACAGTGCCATATTTTCTGAGATCAAGATACCAGCTATAATCCTCAGGAGAAATTCCGGCTTCATTCATATTTTTGAGCAGTATATCAT